>Ga0214543_1012882_pt1 | contig 10836 bp, 12 predicted proteins | sample CNSS2metaG_FD_160094 | JGI IMG/M metagenome (GOLD analysis project Ga0214543, IMG submission 160094) | Root nodule microbial communities from cowpea collected in UCLA plant growth center, Los Angeles, California, USA - CNSS2 | ecosystem: Host-associated > Plants > Roots > Nodule | place: USA...
AGGACCAAGAGAAAACCACATTCACCTGCCCCTTTGGCACTTTTGCCTATAGGAGGATGTCGTTTGGCCTATGCAATGCCCCTGGCACATTCCAGCGGTGCATGCTAAGCATTTTTAGTGATTTTCTTGAAAAATGCATAGAGGTGTTTATGGACGACTTTACTGTATATGGGTCCTCATTTGATGCATGTTTGGATAGTTTGGACAGAGTTTTAAACAGGTGCATCCAATCTAACCTTGTTCTCAATTTTGAGAAATGTCATTTCATGGTAGAACAAGGCATAGTATTGGGGCACATAATTTCAAAAAAGGGCATTGAAGTTGACCCTGCCAAGATCTCAATTATTTCACAATTGCCTTACCCCTCTTCTTTGTGAGAGGTTTGTTCTTTTCTTGGCCATGTAGGGTTTTACAAGCGATTCATTCAAGACTTCAGTAAGAAGGCCCTCCCACTGTCCAACCTACTGCAAAAGGATGTTGACTTCATCTTTGATGAAGGATGCAAAGAGGCTTTTGATTGCCTCAAGAAGGCCCTGACCACAACTCCAATCATTCAAGCGCCCGACTGGACAGCCCCATTTGAGCTTATGTGTGATGCATCCAACTATGCATTAGGGGTTGTTCTAGCTCAAAGGATTGATAAGCATCTGAGGGTAATCTACTACGCCTCCAGGACATTAGATGCCGCCCAATCAAATTACACCACAACAGAAAAAGAGCTCCTTGCGGTAGTGTTTGCACTTGAAAAGTTTCGATCTTATTTGCTTGGTTCTCCTGTTGTTGTGTTTATTGACCATGCAGCTCTTAAGTACCTATTGAAGAAGGCAGAATCAAAACCTCGGCTGATAAGATGGATGCTCTGGATCCAAGAATTCGATTTGGAGATCCGTGATATGAGCGGAGCACAAAACCTGTTTACAGACCACCTAAACAGGATTGAGAGGTCTACTGATGATGCTTAACCAATCCGGGATGACTTTCCCGATGAAAGTTTGTTGACACTCTCTACTTCTTCCTCACCTTGGTTTGCTAACATTGTTAATTATCTTGTTGCATCTGTTTTTCCTCCCCTAGCATCCAGAGCTCAATGTGATAAACTTAAGAGAGATGCTAGGTATTACATTTGGGATGACACCTATCTGTGGAAAATGTGGTAGGGGTGATATGATCACAAAATTAGGTCTGCATGGGAGAGACCAGCCGCTCCTTCTTCTTCCACACTCTCTCAAACCTCCATTTTTTATGTTTTAAGCTTTGGAAGGTGACCCATGGTGGCACAAGCTATTTTTTTCACGTTTTCCACTCGTTTTTGACGTTTTACGAGTCTTGGACAGTAGTTATTACTTGTATTCACGCTTTCTACACTTTGGGTAACGTTTATATTGAAGCATTTTTCATTTTCGGTGGCTGTTTTCGTTGTTCTTCTATTATCCCTTGCTTATTTTCGTTTGCTGCACCATTTTAAGCTTTCAGTATCAATTTGAAGTCATTTAAACGGTTGAATTGCAATTTCTATTGAGAACCCTAATTTGGATTCCATGAGGAACTAAATTTGCGTGTTGATTCTTTGCAGAGAATGGATTGAAACCTTGAGATTAGTGTTTTGTTCAGTGGAGTTATGTTAATCTCTCAATTCTGAATTTGTGTCGGGTTTAAATGAAGAAACCGTTCTGTTTTTTGCTTAATTTGCATAGTGGAATCATTATGTGTTCATGCTTAGTGAACTGTAGCAGATTCATGGTTGTGTGCTTTGCTTAATTGCACTTGAGTTCGAATTCATTTGCGCTTAATAATTAATTCGGGTCTCATTAGAGTTAATATAACAATTTTGAGTTGTAATCTGTGATTGGTGGATGTTCATTTTAAGCAAAGAATCAATGCTGTTTTTACATTGATTTTGCATGTCTGCATTAAGATTTTCAGTTGTGTGTTGGATCCGTAAATCTGCCAACCCCCCTTGTGTTATTGTTGTGTTCATCTGGAAATTTCGCTTTGAATGAAAATATTGGTCGTTGGGAGACGACTTGGTTTACTTTAATATACTGCATTTAATATGTTCTAATTTGGTGGGGTACGGCCTCTATCAGCGGATGTTGAGTACTAGTGGGTGGCAATGCAGCAGCTGATGCGGACCCGAGCAGAGGAGATTACTTGGACATCCTTCAAGACCAGATTCCTAGAAAAATAGTTTTTGGACTCTACGAAACATTAGAAGGAAGCTGAATTCCTCACACTCCAGTAGGGGAACCTGATTGTGCAGGCATACACAAACAAGTTTGAATATCTGGCGAGGTTCTATTCGCCAGAGGTCACCAAGGAGTGGAGGTGCATGAAATACGAGGGAGGGCTGAAACATAAGCTATACCGATTCATAGTACCACTCCGCATCAGGGAGTTCCCGGTCTTGGTGGAGCAAGCCAAGGCAGTTGAACAGCTAGAGATGGGTCCTAGTAAGGTGGTACGATCTTAAAAGATTACTGCAGACACTCGCGAGTAGAAGATACCATATAACCGACCATCATCTTCTTCCAAGAAGCTACATTGCTATAACTGTGGAGGCGAGCATCTCAGGAGGTACTGTTCTAAACCCTCTGACAGCTCAGGCGGGAGCGGTAGCACTGGTAAGTGCTACATTTGTGATCAGATTAGCCCTTTTGCACGCTAGTGCCCTAACAAGAAATCAGCTGGAGGTGCACCAGCCAAAAAACCAGTGGGAGATCGGCCTAGAGCACTGGTGCGCATCCTTGCCTTGACGACCACCGACGCAACACAGTCAGGTAACCTGGTGCAACTTGTGTGTTTGTTGTTTAACCATGAGGTTGTGGTACTGTTTGATTCAGGAGTCACCCATTCATCCGTGTCTAATAAATGTGTGAGGAGGCTCAAACTCGTGATGCGAGAGCTGGGGTGCAAGCTGATAGTTGTGACAACAACATCTGGCGAGGTCTCCACCACTTTTGTGTGCGTGGGGTGCCCTATGGAGGTTGCAGGCCGCAGGTTCAAGGTGAATCTCATCTGCTTGTCGATGAATGGTTTTGACGTAATTCTAGGGATGGACTGGTTGTCGGTCAACCATATTGTCATTGATTGTGGACGGTGCAGCGTGGTATTCCCTGAGACAGTTGGTTTAGAGTTGATCTCAGCTAAGAGGGTGATAAAGGAAGTGGAAGTTGGAGCTACCTGTTTTATGATAGTGGCTCAAACAGAGAAGAAGAGCACCGCAGATAAAATCAGTTTGATTCTAGTAGTAGAGGAGTATGCAGATGTGTTCCCAAATGAGATACCAGAATTGCCACCGAGCAGGGATGTGGATTTCACCCTTGATCTCATCCCTGGAGCTGGCCCAATATCTATGGCTCCAAATCGGATTGGCAGAGTTGAAGAAGTAGATTGAAGACTTACTTGAGAAGAAATTTATCAGACCGAGTGCGTCACCATGGGGAACACCGGTATTGCTAGTGAAGAAAAAGGATGGCAGATCCAGATTATGTGTTGATTACCAACATTTGAATAAGTTAACAATAAAGAATAAGTATCCACTGTCGAGGATGGATGATCTGTTGGATCAGCTGAGGGGAGCCGCAGTGTTCTCTAAGATTGACTTGAGGTCTGGATATCATCAAATCTTGGTTAAGCCGAAGGATGTGCAGAAGACGGCTTTCAGGTCACGCTACGGGCATTATGAGTATGTGGTGATGTCGTTCGGGGTGACAAATGCTACTACAATATTCATGGATTACATGAACAGAATATTTCGACCGTACCTGGATCAGTTTGTTATCATATTTATTGTCGACATACTGATATATTCTGAGAGTCGGGAGAAGCACGTAGAGCATCTGAGAGTGGTACTGGAATTCTTAGAGAGCATCAACTATATGGGAAGTTATCAAAATGTGAGTTCTAGCTAGATGAGGTACAATTCTTGGGTCACGTGATCTCGACCCAAGGAATAGTCGTGGATCTGGCTAAGATCGAAACGGTGGTGAAGTGGGAGAGACCGCAAACAATTACAGAGGTGCGGAGCTTCTTGGGTCTGGCAGGTTATTATAAGAGGTTTGTGGAGGGTTTCTCCTAGATGGTGAGTCCACTGACACAGCTCACCAGAAAGGATCAGCCTTTCTCTTGGACGGATGAGTGTGAGGCCTGCTTTGAGGATATGAAAAGAAGACTGATTGTCGCACCAGTTTTGGCTATTCCTGACCCGACTAAAATGTTTGAGGTGTATTGTGATGCCTCATATCAGGGGTTGGGTTATGTGCTAATGCAAGATAAACGACCCGTGGCTTATGCATCGAGGCAGTTGAAGGTACATGAGAAAAATTACCCAAGGCACGATTTGGAGTTGGCTGCAGTAGTATTTGCCCTTAAAACTTGGAGGCATTATTTGTATGGAGCACAGTTCCAGGTATTCAGCGACCACAAAAGTTTAAAATACTTGTTTGATCAGAAGGAGCTGAATATGAGGGAGAGGCGTTGGATGAAATACCTGAAGGATTACGACTCTGAGTTGTTATACCATCCTGCTAAAGCTAATGTCGTAGCAGACACCCTGAGCAGGAAGAGAGTCCATGTGTCGGCCATGATGATTAAGGAGATAGAGCTGATAGAGAAGCTGCGAGACATGAATCTGGGACTGGATATAGGGGCAGGTCATATACGGTGCAGCATGTTGAGAATCACCAATGAGTTCCTAGATGAGGTTCGGGTAGAACAGGATAATCATCAGGAGCTGTAGCGGATCATTAGTGAGTTAGGTACAGATAAGAGAAAAGACTTCAGGATGGGTAAAGACGACATCCTGCGTTTTAGAGAGAGGGTGTGTGTACCCAAGAGTCGGGTATTGAGGAAGATACTCTTGGATGAAGGGCATAAGAGTCGTCTTAACATACATCCAGGTATGACTAAGATGTATAAAGATTTGAAAGCGACATTCTGATGGACGGGTATGAAGATAGATGTGGTAGATTATGTTGTTTCATGCTTGGTATGTCAGAAAGCGAAGATTGAGCATCAGAGGTCGGGTGGCACATTAGAGCCTCTTGACATTCCTTAGTGGAAATGGGACAACCTTTCCATGGATTTTGTCACGCACTTGTTGTGGTCTATGAGAGGACATGACTCGATCTGGGTTATTGTAGACAGACTGACGAAGTGTGCGCACTTCCTGCCGATTAATCAGAAGATGTTTATAGACAAACTGGCAAATTTGTATGTCAGAGAGATCGTCAGACTACACGGGGTGCCAGCGAGTATTGTGTCAGACAGAGACCCGAGGTTCACATCGAGATTATGGCATTCACTATAGAATGCCTTGGGCACTCAATTGAGAATGAGCTCAGCCTATCACCCAAAGACAAATGGTCACTCTAAAAGGACTATATAGTCGTTGGAGGATCTACTGAGGACATGTGTTTTGGACCACTTGGGTACTTGGAGCGATATGCTGTCGTTGGTGGAATTTACTTATAATAATAGTTATCACTCCAGTATTGGAATGGCGCCATACGAGGCTTTGTATGGTAGGAGATGCAGGACACCTTTATGTTGGCAGTAGGATGGAAAGTTAGTGGTTCTTGGGCCAGAGTTCTTACAATAGACTACTGAGAAGGTGAAGATGATACAAGATCAGATGCGTGCAACGCAGAATCGGCAAAAATCATATGCAGATAAGAGAAGGAGGCCGCTTGAGTTTGATGCAGGTGACCACGTGTTTCTCAGAGTGACGCCTACAACAAGCATTGGCAGAGCACTCAAGTCAAAGAAGTTGACTCCTCGATTCATCGGTCCATACCGATCACGAGGAAGATTAGACCTACAGCGTATGAGATTGCCTTGCCACCACACTTAGTAAACATAAATAATGTCTTCCACGTTTTGCAGCTGAGGAAGTACATAACGGACCCCACTCATGTATTGGAGGAGATGATGTGCAGGTGCGGGAGGATCTAACGATCGGAGTTGGACCAGTGAGAATCTTGGATTCTCAAGTCAAACAGCTCAGAGGGAAGGAGATTTGAACAGTGAAGGTTCTCTGGGACGAGGCAACCCAGGAGATGACGTGGGAGATGGAGGATCTCATGAGGAAATCTTATCCTCACCTATTCCCTGGTAAGTTCTCTTTTTCGAAGACGAAAAATTGTAAGGTGGGGGAACGTAAGACTCGTAAAATTTAATTAATTAAATAATTAATTAATTAATAAATGCAGAAAGTGGGAGCCTTTATGGCATTAAATGTTGATGAAGGTGATATGGAAAAGTGCTAGCTCAAATGGTTGAGAGTACTTTATTGTGTGAGAGAACTATTGAGGCTGAGTTGAGGAGAATCAAGGGAGACTATTCGAAACAAGGAAGAATCAAGAGTCGTTCAAGCTTTTAAGCGAAAGTATACAGGTTAGGGAGTTTTAATCGTTAGATTTATGTTTAAGAAATGATTGCATGAAATGTATGTTAAATTGTATGCATATGTTTGGCTTGTTCGTAAAATTCTGGGTTTCTGGAAAATTTCCAGAAATCGCCTGGTGGGTCACTCATGGCTGCCAGGCGGCTCATCTTATCACAGTGTATTCTGGGTTTCCAGAGAAGAACCGCCTGGCGGTAAATTCTCGACCGTTAGGCGACGCATGGTGTTTTATTTAATTTTTTCTAGGTTTCTGTTAAGCTGTCTGGCGGTGATGAACAGCCTCTAGGCGATGCGAGTCATTTTGGCTCGATTTTGATGTTTGATGTGTCTAGGCAGATTCTGACTCAGGAAATCTGGGGTTCCATGGAATATTCATTAATGGAGTATGTTATTTTGATGAATTACATGAGATTGAAGATTTAAATTGGTGAAATTACTATGAACGCTAGTTTAGGATTGGAAATTGTCGAATTTGATTGTATCATGGAATTAATGGAAGTGGTTTGGTTACAAATTAATAACATATGAAGTGGGATTGAGTGGTAGTGTATGGTACGTTTGCATTGGTGTACTATTGAGAGAAAGGAGCAGTGCATGTGTGGGAATTCTGGGAAAATCGCCAGAATCGTATGCACCGCCTGGCAGCACGGGGCTTGCCGCCAGGCGCCTTCTTAGTAAATTGGGAAATTTTAATGTTTGCGAGAGCTACAGGGGATGCTGGCTATGGAAAAAGTAGATTCGTGCTACTTTTGGGAGTTGGAAGTAGTAATTGGACAAGAGCCATTAGGTGATGATATGTAAACTAGAGAGTGAATTCCATGATTTGAATGGGAAGAGAGTGTTATTACAAGAAAATAGGATCTGGAGTGTGAGTAGGGAATAAGTGTTGCATAAACCGTTGTGGTATTAGTCATAATGAGGTGCTATAGGAAAGTGGAGACAGTGAGGTTAATTGGGGCGGGCAATTTGGAAGAATTGTATAAAAATGTGGTTAGGTGCAATTGTTTAGACACATGCAAATTGATGGAAAGTCAGTTACTGATTAGGTAAACAGTAGAGCAATGAAGGGTATGAAACTACAGTGATGTATTGGATTTGGGAAAAGTTGAACCTAAGCAATCAATTATTGGAAAGTTAGATTGGTAAATCCAAAGAGGGAATGGAATGATATCAAATAGTTGTAGGTTTCAACTGAAGGGAGTTAGTCACTGAGGAGTGATGCATCTAAGTGGTTATAATTTAGCGAGAGTTGGATGTAGGGGATGAAGGATAGAAGTGGTTCTGATTAATTTTAAACCAGTACAGTGCAGACACTGGTATAGCGCCTGGCGGCAGAGTTAAATCCGCCAAGCAATGGCTCTGTTCTATGAGGCTCTTTATGATGCGAGGTGCCTGGTGGTGAAGGATGTCCCGACAGGCGATAGTTGCAGGATTAGTGGTTTTCTAGGGTGCATGCGCCTGGTGGTGTAGGTTGTCCCGCCAGGCGGTGGTTGTAGTAATTGATGGTTCAGAGGCGCTTGGTGCCTGGCGGTACGCGTCACCCGCCAGGCGGTCTGGACGCTGGCAGCACCTGGCGGCACATGTCCCTCGCTAAGCAATTTTGCTGTTGCAACCTTGGGTTGTTGATTTTGTAGGCGTGATCTACAAGGCTTTTGGTGATGCTTCAAAGGTAGGATTGCTAGTGTTCCTTGAGTTGTAGCTCAGAATGTATCCCTTGAATTGTGGCTTGGGATAGGGGTTAAATCACGTGGTATTCCTTGAGTTGCGGCTCCGAATAGCATCTCTTGAGTTGTGGCTCGGGATGGCGGATGAACACGAGAGACTCTTGAGTTGTGGCTCGGGTTCGCGAGTGTTGCCAGTGTGAGTGTGCTGGTTGTGGCCAGTACAGATGGATCCAGATAGATTGCCCTCCTCAGTAGTTGACTTACGAGTTTGGTAGTCTTGGGACGTTGCGAACTATGTTCGTATCTGGGAACTCCACCTGGCATTACAGTGTGAGATCCATAACATGGTTTCCTGCACGTGCTCTATCGGTTGTGGCTGATAGGTATGGTAACAAGTCATCCTGAAGTAATCACTGGACACGAATAACCTGGTTGTGGCCAGGTGGTATGAATTAAAAGGATGGAATTCATTTGGGATGTTTGTGTTGTTTATGTTGATATGCTGTATATGTGTATACAATTTTTATATGCTTTATCTGTTAAGCTCACCCTATCTGCTTGTGCTTGGCGATGATCGTGTGCGAGGTACACGTGAGCAGATGATGTTGATGCAGGTGGTGTTGGTGAGACTTAGCCACGGAGCGGGGATTGCATGAGGAGCTTTTTATATATTTTATGTTTTTGGAAATCAGTTGTAAACTCTTATGAGATGTTTTTGGATTATTCCACTTTTGTAATTACGGAGTTTGGCTTTATCATTGGAATTTATAAAAGTTTAAATTTCCCGCGCTTTTGGGAAATGAGGTATTATTATTTAAATGCGATGTCTTTATTATTTTATCTATTTTAATTACTTAAATCTGCAATATCCTGACGAGATGTTACAAAGGTCTTGAGACGATGCTTTGTTGGGGGCCCAGTTATGACTGCAACTTGTTTTGGGGTAACACGTGGCCACTCGAGATTGTAGCTTGGTGGTTTTGGAAGTCCAGTGAAGTGTACGAGATCGTGGCTCGTATGGATGGGTTCCAGAAGATTGTCCTCCTCGGTATTAGCCAACAAGTTTGGTAGTCTTGGGACAAATACGGACCGTGGTTCGTATTGGGGAACTCCACTTGGTGTCGCGGATCGTGGTCGTGGCAAATTTATTCGCGTGTGTGGACTATTAGGTGGTGGCCCGTAGTCGGAGGGGCGAGTAGACACTCGTGGCAGCAAAGATTGATCAATGTAATCATCAAAGGGTGTAGAATCAAGAGGCATATAGAGGAAGTGATGAAGGCTAAGGTGTGAGACTTGAGGTCATTAGAAGTGTTTGGAATACTGAATTATTATTTATTATTTTGTGTATTGCACTTGTATTCTGTTAAGCTCACCCTATTTGTGTGTGTTTGGCAATGATCATGTAACTCGTTACATAGGAGCAGATGATATTACAAGAGGTGCTAGTGAGGCTTAGCGTCAAAGTGAGGCAGCTCAGGGATATTTTTATTACTACAATTTTATAATTTTTTTCTATAATCTGGATTTTTAATTTGGATTTGGAGATGTAAATATTTGGATTAAATTTTTATGCTTTCAACATTTTGGTGCTTATAATAAAATTTTATTTTCCCTCGTTTTGGGAAATGTGTGGAATAAATGTTATCTTTTTTATTTATTTATTATTAATTTTATTTAAATAAGTAATATTCGGCTAGGATGTTACAACCAACACAACTCAACTCTGACCACCATAGTCTCCATTTTCCCATCATTCTTAACTATTCAATCTCCAACACTAGTCGTGGATAACCAACACAAAATCCTCAAACCCATTTCTCCTTTACACTTCAACTTGCATATAGAAAATACACACAAACACCATATTCACCATCATTCTCACATCATTTCTTAATCACACCATCAACTCCAACCCGCACCTTCCTTCATTCATTCAACCTGCATAAAATAGAAAAAATAGAAACACTACAAGGCCAAAGGTTGTGATAGATCCTCGCCATTCTCCATACTCCACTCCATTATTCCTATGCAACATAGATTCTTTCTATTATCACTTTAATCTCGAACATGAACAAAAAGTCAAACAGGTTCATCTACTACCTTCACGCACTCACACAAATTCACTTAACCCATTCAACACCGGTCGATTCCTTCATCACCACGCATACACATCACGTTCTCTACAAACACAACATAGATAAGAACAAATACCCAAATGTTACCAATCAAAACAGAGGAAAGAAAAATTGCAAACAACAGTGCCCCCAGCGAGTCGGAGTTCGAATAGGTAGAGTAGTGGCGACTTCGATCACGGTTAGGAGCGCGACAGTGGGGCTCGGTGGCATGGCTTCCAGATCTAGTGTGGCTCACGCTAAACGAAGGATAACGGAGTTGGAGCGATGAGAGGGGAGCGGCGACGCTTTTGGTAGCGACTAACAACGTTGCCGACAACTCTGATGGAGATGGAGCTAGAGATGGAAAATAAACTCGCCTCCATGGGTATTGCCCGAACCCGTCCCCGTTTTAACAGGGAATTCCCGCATTGACTGGATATGGATATGGGGAATTCCAAATCTTTTAATTGGGTATAGGAATGTACATATCCCCTCCATAATACCCATCCCCGCCAAATCTCCGTTCCCATTATATATATATATATATATATATATATATATATATATATATATATATATATATATATATATATATATATATATATATATATATATATATATATATATATATATATATATATATATATATATATAT
>Ga0214543_1012887_pt1 | contig 10832 bp, 8 predicted proteins | sample CNSS2metaG_FD_160094 | JGI IMG/M metagenome (GOLD analysis project Ga0214543, IMG submission 160094) | Root nodule microbial communities from cowpea collected in UCLA plant growth center, Los Angeles, California, USA - CNSS2 | ecosystem: Host-associated > Plants > Roots > Nodule | place: USA...
TGTTAATGTCCATTCAAAGACCATTATTGGTTGTCTCCCAGCCCACTAAGCTACCTCCCTTGGCAGCTAGGGTTTTCTGCCTTTTCATCTCCATGCCAAAGGAAATTTTGGCAAAAAGAAAGTTATATTCATTCTTAGTAAGGTTTGAACCCACAACCACTCAATTACAAAGTCAATGCATAACCAATTCAACCAATTCATGTTTTATGATAATTTCTATAATTTTAGGATTACATTATCACTACTCAGTTCAAACATAACATTAAAATAATACACTTATTAAAACCAAAGCTTGGCGCCTGGCGGTTCTTGCTGCGCGAAAAGTACGAAAAATAGCGTTTTTCACAGTGTTCGCATCGCCTGGCGGAGTCACCATTGTCGCCAGGCGGTTCATCTCAAAAAAACCCAAGATTGGGTTATTACTCATGCGTTGCCTGGCGGCACATTCAAATCCGCTAGGCGGTTTCTAGGAATTTTTCTAGAAACTCGAAAACACCACGATTTGGGATTATGCAGGGCATCATGATCATACATTACAATACCAAAAATCATAAAGCATGTATATACGTGAAGGAACTCCCCTAACCTGCTAATCCTTGCTCAAAATGGAGGAATCAAGACTTCTGTTGTGCCACCACTAGTCCAACCTTGGCCTTCTCCCGGTACACTTGATGCTCTTATCAATTTCCACATAACACTCACCTTTAGACCCTCTTTTCCACTATCAAATTCGTTTTTCTTTACCCCTTCACGTTTTTCTCTCTTTCTTCACCCAAAAACTCTTTAATTAGACCCTTAACTAAGCCTTAATGCTTGTTAATGATAGGGGAAACGAAAATGGCTTTGAATTAGGTGTTAATGTCCATTCAAAGACCATTATTGGTTGTCTCCCAGCCCACTAAGCTACCTCCCTTGGCAGCTAGGGTTTTCTGCCTTTTCATCTCCATGCCAAAGGAAATTTTGGCAAAAAGAAAGTTATAATCATTCTTAGTAAGGTTTGAACCCACAACCACTTAATTACAAAGTCAATGCATAACCAATTCAACCAATTCATGTTTTATGATAATTTCTATAATTTTAGGATTACATTATCACTACTCAGTTCAAACATAACATTAAAATAATACACTTATTAATATAGCATACAATTAGCATACATAGGACTCAAACTCAAGTCCTTTCATACAATCAAAGTATTCTTAACCACTTGAGCTAGTACTTTTTCATGTTACAACAACCCACATTAAATGCCATAAAGACTTCCACGACCCGCATTTATTAAATAATAATTTATTTAATTATTTAAATTTCTCGGGTCTTACAATCATGATTTACATATTCAAGCAACTTCTTCTTCGAAACCTTTTCTCATCAAGGCTCTATGTGATTTTGATTAGGCCTCCTCTAAAATTGATGATCAACGTTCTACATCAGGGGCAACCGTCTATTTTGATCCCAATCTCGTTTCTTGGTAGTCAAAGAAACAATCTATTGTTGCTAAGTCATCCAATGAAGCAAAATACTGTTGTTTAGCAAGTGTTACTGCTGAAATTACCTGGATCCAAATTCTTTTTGTTGAATTAATTGTTTCCTTTATAGTGCCAGTGTTATATTGTGGTAATCTGAATGCAATTGCAGTCACTCACAATCCCATTTTACATTCTCTCACTAAACACATTAAAATTGATCTTTTCTTTGTCATGGAAAAAGTCTTAACTCACCAACTTCAAGTTTATCATATACCTGCAATAGATCAACGAGCGGATGCTTGAACTAAGCCTCTTTCTCCTAGTCTATTTAACTTTGATATTGCACTCACCAATTTGGGACCTATATTTAAAAAATTAACTAATTATTATATAGAACTTAATATTAATGTACCTCCTGGTAGAGAAAATTGCATCTACTACTTTTAGGCGTGAGTGTTAATGGCTATTGATAACTTGATTGCTTACCATTGTTGCATTGAACATCTGCTTTGTTTCCTTTGATCATTAGGGATCATGACTTGGGGAAGATGATGCTCATCCTGATTTCCATTCAAATGGGGATACTTGCAATAACATAATGTTATTAACACAAACAAATAATGTTATCTTTTAAATTGTATATATAACAAATAATAAATTAATTACAAATAGAAGAGATAAAATTACTTTATGAGTAACTCTTTCTTTGGAAGTAACGACAGATAAATCAATAAAATAGAAAGATAAATTAATCAAATCTAATTATATTTTTCTGAACTTAAGTCTATTTCACATTTTTTTTTTCAGTTTATAAATACAAGCTTAAATTTCACCTGTCATGCCCAGGTTCACGATCGCCATGGTTCCAGTGGGAGGTGTTATTGTTGTGATATGGTCTTGGTTGCACGGTGTGTTTCCTAATTTAATTGGTCTTCCACTCATCATTTAATTTATTTCTTTAAACTTTATGGTAGTGCTTTACTAAAATTTAATTCTTTGTTAGCAGGGAGGAGAAGGAACTCATGAAAGATTTCACTGCATAATATAAAGAGCTCCATTTGATTGATTCATAATATAAAACAAAACAACATGAACTTTTGTTACTTAGCTAGGTTAGTTAAATGGAGTCCACATATATGAAAGAAAACCAGAAACATAGTTGATGGTAATGGAATTGAATTAATTGATTCATTAATGCTTGTTGCGGGTTTTTGATGAATGAGAGCATTAGTAAGAGAAGAATGCATGTGGAGCGTGTGCATCATGTTCGTGTTTGAAGATTCCAAATTCCAAGAACCAAAAGATTTGATGGTATAAATGACCAAATTTGAGATCTTTGATCACACTTGTTCATGTGACTCATGCATAGTTATGTTGAAAAATAAAAATGTAATAAATTAAAAATTAATAATAACTAAATAAACAATGTTAGTAAGCCTATTCATGGTAGAATTGGGTTGAATAATATGACGAAATTGGATTAGTCAGATATTAGTTAGTTGAATTATGGATTAATTTGGACAGATTATTTGGACTATAGATTTGTAGATAATATATTTTTTTTGAAAAAGTTTATTGTAATTTTGAATTAGTAAAATAAATATTCTAAACCTTTAATAATAATCACATATATGATTTTAATGATTATTTTTGTAATGATCTATAATTTATTAATAAATTTTAATAACAAGTACTATACCAAAAATAAAATTTAAAATACTTATGAATTTATGAATATTAAAACATCACTTTTGAATCAAATTGAATATCTACAAAATATTATAATCTATTGAATTCTACTATTATTATTCATTTTACTAATTTTACTTATTTAATATTATCTGTTCATCCACAAATTTATTTAAGATTTTTTCATATTAGGTGGAATGAATTTTATTTACTTAATAATAAATGTTAAATGTGTATTTACAAACTAGAACTATAATAAAAAATTATATTTAAACAACATTTATTTGTTACTCTAAATATTTATTTAATTTAAAAAATTAATGTAACAATGGTATGCAAGTGAGGCATCAGAATTTCAGAAAGAACAACACCGTCCCCTCTCGTCTCAAGAACAACACTCTCATTCTCCTCTGTCTTTCTACTCCTTCACAGCCAGCCACCAGCCACCGTCCACCGCGAAACTCGACGGCGACGAACGCAACGCAGCCACCAAAGCACGACGGCGTCCAGTCGACGGCGATTCCGACGAAGGGCGACCACCACGAACAGGTTCGTTCCTAATCCGCCATTTCCATCCCTAATTTGCGATTTCTAGCCCTAATTTGCAAATTCCTTAACCCTAATTTCGAAATGCCTATCTGAAATTTCGATTTCCCCCAGTTGAAGTTGTTGCCGTGATTGATTGGCGTTGGCTGCTGCTGTAACTGCTGTTGATAGCTGCTGCCGTAATCGGCTTCTTTGGAGGTATTTCTTTCTCTGATTGATTGCTGTTTGTGGATTGCCGTGGATAGCTGCTCCCTGATTTTTCCATGATAGTATAATAGTTTGAGCTGTTTGTTGCTGGGCTGCCGTAATTGCTGTTTGTGTTGCTGTTTAGGTACACATTTTGTTACTGGTCTGCCGTAATTATTGCTTGTGTTGCTGTTTGAGTACACATTTGTGTTTTTACTGAGTTATGACATTCGGTTTGTGTTAGGATTTGGTGAACTTGGGGTGGTTAGTAACTTATAATGGATGAGTCAATTACTAATCCTCCTCCAAATGTTGATGATTGTGTTCAGGCATGTAAAACACTTTGTTATGCTTTTATTTTACTGATGCTTTCCTGGACTGCACACACTGGATAATGGTGGTGAGGCAGTGAGCTTTTTGATTGTATTTTTCTTCACTGGACAGCACTGGATCATGGATCACTGTCTATGTTATATATGCAGCCATAAATTATGATGAAATATGTTGCCTGCAGGTTGAACAAACAGCTGTCAGAAAACAATCTGCGGCTGATGTGTAGTTTTTAGTTAACTATGTTACAATTTGATTCTTTCTGAACCAGGTATGTTTTGCGGCTGATGCACGGTGTTGTTTCTGCATAGCATGGTCATTTTCAACTGCCTTTTATAATGAACCAATTCATGGTTTTGTAGGACCTCAGAATATTTTTTCAGTCAAACACACAACATTAATGCATAATTTGGTAAAAAGTTTTAGCATGTTTCAGCATTGATATCAATTGCATTTGTAGTAATTACTGTGTTCATTAGAGTCTGCTTTCATATGATGTTGGTGATCTTAATTCACATCAGATCTTATGAAGATTTTTCAATGAAACATTATTGTGTTAATTTTCATAGTGCTTTATTTTCGTATATGATATTATTCATGGGGATCTGACTAACCATAGTGACTTATTTCTTTTAATTATACTTTTTTATCATCCACAATACTCGAATTAAGGACTTTATTTATAGAATTTTTTGCCTCCAGTACCCTGATTTGGGCCTCCAGAATGGACTCTGGAAAAAAAAAGTCAAAGCTGGTGGGCCAGCCTGCGGGACGGGTTGCATATTCAACCCTTTTATGCTTGGTGGGCCACCCGGTCCAGCCTGTTTTAGGTGGGCCAAAATCGGGTCGGGCTTAAACGTGCCGGGATGACCCGTTTTACTATCCCTAGTTTTTTTGCATTGACTACTGTCAATTTTCAAACTTTTGCGTCTGAATTGGTCATAGAATTTGATTTTCTTTTCCGGATCGTTCTGGAGCTTTTTATTCTTCTAGGGGTGGCATTTGAAATGGTTTTAAAATGCAATCACTTTGTGGTTCTATTAGTATTCAGATCTATGAACTGATGTGACTGATGCTGAGTTTGTCACATAAATTGACGTAATTTTGTCTCGCTTTTTATGTTAGTGTATTCTGAGAGGAGCACAAGGACCTGCTCCGTACTAAGGAGGAAGTGTGAGAATAAGATGAAAAAAGTTACTGCAGAAGATGGCACCGAGGCAAATGGAAGAGATTTGGAAGAAATTGGCAGACCTAAATTATCCTAGAGCGAATGCTCCTGCACAGTCGCTCCTATTTGCTGGCATGGAGCGTTATGCCCTTCTGGAGTGGCTCTTCTTTCGGGATCCTATTTTTTGTTTTGCTTCTGTGAGTCCATTTATCTGTTATGTATTTGAGGAAGTTTTTCTGCCCGAAAACAAGTTGGTAGAAACTGGAGTTGCTGGGTCTTAGACTGAGTACTTGTCATTTATACAACCGTCATTATGACTTTACATGGGTTTACTTATGCTATATTGGAACCCCGTTGCATATTGACACAAAAGTTAGGCGTAGTAGCGTGTCTCGTATGCGTGGTTTTAAATGATTAGTTGTGGGTTCTAATATGCATTTACTGTGCTTGTGGACTTAGTGCACATTCTTAAATAAGTTTTGGGAAATTTTAGGCTGGCTGTCTAAATCCATTCAGAGGTGCAAATAGTTTCCCACTCCCCGTTTTTTTTCCAGGCTCTACATGTATTGCTTGAAAGGGTTCTGATTAGCTAATAGCTACGCATTCACACCATCTACCTAGCACAAATGAAGTTAAAAAACAAAACCTTTACCTTTCTGTATGTCCAATACTACTATTTCTATTTTCTGCCCTCTTCCTGCAATACTTAACCCTAGCGATTCCAACATTGTCTGGTTTTTGCCTACGTGCAGCACTGCTAAGTACATTTTAAGTATTCCTGTCAATGTTAAGAAGAAATGTTTTGGTACTTATGCTTACAACAGGCTTTTAGGTGATAAGTCACCCTTTTCTCAACAAAACTTACAAGGGGATAGTCTTGATGGTGATGAAGAGACAAGTCGAATTCAGTGTAAGTCTTCTTATTTTTGTGTTTTTAAATTTCCAATGGCTAGTTCACAACCTAGTATCCTAGCTTTCTTTGTGACTAGGTTTGTGATTTGTGCAGACTTCAGCATTTATATGTATAGAAGAAAAAAGATGTTTGTGTTGTGTTATCAAGGTTGTGCTGTTTGGTTTGTTATAGTGTGCCACCCTAAGTCAACCATCTTTGAATGGTGTAGTTTTCTAGTTCTATTCTGTGTATAACCTGCAAAAGAACAATTTCATATCCTTTTTATGCTAATTGGAGCTTTGTTATTCCACATTTTGTAAAATATTTTTAATTTGTTCTTTCATGTTTCTATATAAACCTCTGGTGAAACAATCAATTTTTTTTTAATCTAGAAGTAGTAGCATTTGAGTGTAAATTTAATTAATTTTTTCATTCATCTTCATCATGCACAATGTATCTCTTTTTAGTAGGTGGATTATTTTTTAAATAAATATTTGTACACTTTTTGATTGTTTCTTATAGTAACTTTGTTTCTCATGAATTGCAATTTGCAGATTTAGCAGAGATTGCCAAGTTTTTGGGTATTACGACAACTGTAGATACAGAAGCCATTCAGGTTAGTCATTTTGATTTCTTGCTTACTATTTTACTGAATTTGTTGCTATAAGAAGTGTAAAAGACTCGCCAAATTTGGGCTTTACTTAGTCTCAAAATTAATTTGTAAGTTTAAGATTGCTCAAGTTTTATATGGTAGGACTACATTGACCATATTTCTAGTTGATGTGGGATATCAATCATTTCTGGTGGTTGTACACTACGTAAGGTAGACATTTTTGAGACTTTGGCAAATAACTTTAAGAGGATGTAATTAAGATAGTTTAAGGGTGACTACAATTTTAAGCGAGCTTATAAAAAGACAGACTGCTGAGTGCATGTGTTTGGACATTTTAAATTCCATATTTTCTGTTTTGAGCCTTTGGAGTTTTTGAATAGTTTTGGTATTCTATTTTTGTTAGAGATTTAGTATTGTTTAGTGATATCATATGATCAAATAGTGTATTTAAGTAGGGAGCAACCTTCGTCTTGTTGTGAGGTAGCTTCGGGATTGAGTTAAACTCAAAATTAAATTCGAAGATGGTATTGGATCCTATTCTAGTAGTTGTTGTTGGGCATATGGCCACCCATTATCACGATGTTACCAACCACTAATAAACGTTTTAAGTCTATAAACTTCATGGTTGAAATGTGAAGCCCTCAGTGTGAGGATGTGTGTGGATATCCCATACTAATTAGGTATTCGGCTAAAATAATGTAAATAAGTAAGAGGAAATGCTTACCTCACAAGCAAATTATAAGAATTTTTCTATATCTTCTTTTACGTTGTATTCTTTCACATATATACACAATTTGTAGTATGGTCCTGCTCTTATTGCTCATAATACTGTACTTATTGATCTTTTCTTAGTTGTTCTCCGATCTTTCAAGCTATATTCTTCTGTGTCATTTGTGTACCTTCTGAATTGTTTTGGCGATGACCCTGTTTTGGGTTATTGCTTATAGTTCTTTGTTTGAAATGCAATGTATGATCGCAATATGGTAAAGATTATTAGTATACTTGAGCTTTACATTATTCTTGGGAAAAAGTTGCTATGATAGTGTTTTTGAATTATATTTATATGTACCGATTATAGTGCTACCTGTTCACTACTGTTTGAAAGAGTTGCCTAGATTAGCAGATGTTGTATCAGGGAATTTTAATTCTTGTGACTACCTTGATGCATTCATGAACAGATTTTAGTTATCTTTGTGGACCATATCTATATATTTTAAGTCAAGGCTTAAAGCAGAAAGGGTTATAGGAAATTAGCTGAACTGGAACTACCAGTTAATGTGCTAAAGCATAGCAATTGGTTGGTCTGGTTGTGTCTAATTCTCTTTGTAAATAACATGTACTATTAATCATTAATAGCTAATCCATTAAAACTTCTCTAAAAATCTTATCTAATCCTAATTGTTTTATAAAAGGGAAAGTATTTTTGTGTATTGGTAAAGAAAGGAGGTTACTGATAGGCTTGCCAGTGGTCTATTTTTCTCCTATAAGTTATATCCACTGGTCTATTATATTTTGAATATATGGAGAAGAGTGAATATTTAATATTTTATGTCCTAATGTGATTTGCTATGCATTACAGTAATATTCATACATCAATGAGGATCGAACTCAAGACATTGTTGCAAGACTATGATACCATTATTACGAAAAGGTTAACACAAAATTCTCTAACAAACATCCCTCCTGTAGAAATTGGCACAAACATCCTTCTTGTAGAGATTGCCACCTGACAACATGGTGAATTTGGAACTCGAGACATTGGAATCGTTGCAAGGCTATGATACTATTGCTACGTAAAGTTAGCCCGTTCATTATGGACACAAAATTCCTTAACAATTCAACCTCCTTAAGGCTCACCCGAGTAAAGTTTCCCAATTTATGAAACGTGGTAAACCTATTGTGTGGGCAATATTGTACATAGTATTCATTATTGAGAATAATTTTGTTCATATATACAGAGTTTAATATTTTTAGTAATGTTTTTAACAAATATGTTTGTCAAAGTTTACCTTACAATCTTGTTCTTTCACACAAAATAACATGATGTTTAAACTAGTAAATTTATCTAGTTGTTGATCTTTTAATTCTTTCGATGCTACACTGATTGTTATATGATTTGATGGAGTCTGTAATGATTTTGAAGCAATGTGAAATTTTATAATTATGAGAAACATTTTCAATCCAACCTTTTTTTTTAATATTTGACCTGTAGAAGTTAAAGTGTTGGAACAGATTCTTAGCACACACTTTACTGTTTGATAAAACTTGTTGAAAACTTGTATTAGAAAAATGTGATTTCTAATAAATTTTAACTCAAATGTTGAAAATAGTTGTATTAGAAAATGTGTTGCTAATATTTCTGCATACAAGTTATCCATTAGTGTTTATACTATTGGTTTACACTGAACATTGCATAAATTTTCATGTTGGTATGTTTTTGTCAAGTGAGAGAATTGAGCTGTTAAATGACCTATGTTCTGAAAAAATACTTGCCTTCACCGACTTTATTTATGTGATTATTTGAAACAGTTTTTGGGCAACCTACGGAATCTTCGAGATTCACATGCAGCTCTTGCTTTTGGTTCTTCTGAGACATCTGATGGGCCTTCCTCTGTTACACGAATAATATCTGAATGTGAATCTGCATTGACAGTCTTAAATCGCGATCTTGGAATTCTCTCTGCTTCCATTGCTCGTGAACAGGGAGAGAAGATGAACATTTGATGAAACATGAAAAACTGGTTACTAATCCTTATTCTTTTGATTTTGCGAACTTGTGCATAATGTTCATATTGTTGACATGACATTGTTGCATTATCCAGACATATTTAGAAATTGCATGTAAGCCAGGCTTAGACTTGACCTTGTAAACAAAGAAGAGAATACTTAATACACAAATCATTAAAAAAATTAGTCACGGTGCTCAGGTAATATATAAAACTATTAAGTGATGTAAAATATAAATAAACTAAATGGAATAGTAATTATCATGTTTATAGAATCTCAGCGACGGGTAGGATCTTTCTTACTGCACTCCAATGATTACTACCTACATCGTCATACTACTAAGAAGATTAAAATACCTTTATTTGTTGTTGCTGCCGCAAAAGCTATTGATGTCATTGTGTCTTCTTCGTTGTACTTCTTTTGCATCCGTGCTGCCATTGTACCTTTGCTGCTAAGCTCTGTGACGATGATAACGATATTAGCGGGTTGCCGCCTAAGATCTTTAGGAAGTCTGGAATCTCTATAAGGGATACGCTAGATGACATAAACAGAGGAAGATGTTGGGTTTTTGTGGAGATTATCTAACGAAACAGTGTTTTTCTCTTTTGAATTGTTTAATTCGTAATATTTCTGGAATGTTCAATCCGACAAGGAAAGATAGATGGATGTTTATGTAAGGTTTGTTTAAGAAAACATCTTTATGTTTAAAAAAGTTATTTTGTACATTTAGTATCTTCTTTGTCTTTTTCTTTTTACTCAATGTGATCCTAGTGTTTATTAAAAGAAATCAGTATGGTTTTTAGATTATCGTTAATAGAGGATAATGATTTAGTGTTATGACATGAACATGTGGGCAGAGTAATATGTCGTGGTCAGACTTTCAACATGCGTGTCTTGTCGCTGTATGGGAAGGTGAAAGACATGTTCGCAGTGTTGAAGGACTCGAGCAACCCTTATAATGATGTGAGGACTTTAATGTTAGAGATGATTATGGAGAAGCAAATATTTTCAGTAAACGAATTTAGAGAATCTCTTGTAGTGTACGTGGAAAACTAAGAAATATATAAAGAAAAGATAGTATAATATTAAGTGTGTATAAAATGTTATAAGAGGTATATTATATATATATATATATATATATATATATATATATATATATATATATATATATATATATATATATATATATATATATATATATATATAAAAATA
>Ga0214543_1012888_pt1 | contig 10828 bp, 7 predicted proteins | sample CNSS2metaG_FD_160094 | JGI IMG/M metagenome (GOLD analysis project Ga0214543, IMG submission 160094) | Root nodule microbial communities from cowpea collected in UCLA plant growth center, Los Angeles, California, USA - CNSS2 | ecosystem: Host-associated > Plants > Roots > Nodule | place: USA...
TGATTATCAGAAGCTTAAAACAGCGATTAATCAGCTTTTGGAGGATGGAAAAATTTGCAGCGGGCTTCCTACGGAGTGATTTGCAAAAAGAGAAATAAAGAGGTATACGTTTTACTCATTCCTGGCCAGCTTTGGATTTTGAGTTAGATATATCTTCAGTTACATTTTATGAGCATGATTCTGTTGTTGTTGTTCTGCATTCTCTAGTTGTTTTAGTCTTGAATATCTTATAACTGAAGAAGTATTCCTACTCTGAGATGATTTGCAGTTTAGCTTCGTAGTGCAATTCGATAACTTTAATCTCAGTATTTTCTACTACCGCCCCGATTTATATAGGGTATGCTTTACAAATATATTTGTATAAGTTATAATATTAAGGAACTACTGTAAGTGTCTCACAAAACCAAATGATTAGCCTGGCTTAATGGTGGAGATATTTAGTACTATACCTTATTTTTTCAAATTTGAGAATGGATTCGCTGTCTTTTGTACTCGCATATGGTACCCTTCGTGTTTCATTTGTTTTTTTTTTCCTACATTCTTTATTTTAACTTTGTTCAACCCTGGTCACAGATTGTGTTAAACTAACACGTGGCTGCCTTACATTCCAATGTATGCTGTGACTATGCTATGACTAAATAATTCATTGGAGCTGCTGCCTCACAGACGCAATGATGTCAATTTGTCATATCGCGTAATTACTCTTTGCTCCTTTTAAGTATTAGATAGTCTTTATTCGGGGATTATAATAGATTATAATAGTTGTTGGTGAGGTCCACTAATTGAGAGGCTGCATCTTGCTTTCACCATGGGTCACAAGAAGGATTGTTTCTATTTCTAGGTCCATGAGGATCCTACATGAAACTTCATAACAATTGTCAAGGGTTTGAGCAGCTCTGTTCCATCAAATTTTTCTTTTTCTTGGTTTTTTTCTGTTGTGTACTTTTGTCCAATCCTCTCAATTTTTGTGATTTTTGTTCTATTTCAGTTTTTTATAATAAAAAGTAAAAGAGTAAATTATACTCATTCCGTTTGTGTTTTATTCGAATTTCATCTTATACAAATCCATTATTTTGCATTACTTTTACCCTCTTAAGAAAATGACATTAAGTAACAGATTATGATTATTGGTTGAATAATGAAATTGTGCTACTCCACTTTTGTAAAACAGAAAGTGTCCTCTCACTTAACTCCCGAATCTGGCTACCCACAACTAAAATCCAAGACCTTACTTTCTTTGTGTAAGTATTCCTGTTTTTGGTTCTCATGTGCACCGCCATGACAATGATGGTGCATTGTTGTTGAAGCTGGCGAAGGCTTTGAGCACAATGTAAGCGGGGTGATTGGTGTGTAGCTTCTGTGATTGGATGAAACTTCGGTTTTGCACAAATCTTGGAGCTCAAATGCTACTTTTCTTAATGTGTCAACTTTATTCTCCTGCCAATCAAAATGCTCAAGGACAACCTTCTTATCTACCTTTGAAAGCACACAATTATAGTTCCATAATTCCATTAGATGACATTTTAGATAATATTCACAAATTTCATAGGAATAATAGAAATGAATCTCATAAGATCCTATGAATAATAGTGACAACATTTTAGTCGTTTGATGGATAATTTGAGCATGCTTACTCTACTTAATTTGTGCATGCATAATTTCAAGCTACAAAGTCATAAAAAAAACAACTTACAAGTACGCATAGTTCAATTTTGACATCAGAGTTTTCCAGTAAATGTCAAGCTACGAAGGTCATAAGAAAAACATCTTACAAGTAAGCAAAGTTCAATTTTGACAGTAAAGTTTAGCAGGTGATTTTATTTTTTCAATTCTTTAACCCACTAATTGACACTGTCGTAATAATATCATTATTATTTGAATGAGCATATTAATCTTCCTTTTCTTAAGGATTTTGATTTAAAAGAGATTTAGAAGCAGGTTCATTTTTTACCGTGTTCCAACTTTACTGTTGTCTCATGACAGGCTGAGTATCATCCTGTTGTTAAATGTACTTATTTTTGTTTTAATTCCATAGTTATTTTAATTTGTTTGATAACGCATTTGACATAATACATGTATATTTGTCTGTATTGGTGAACAATGTTACATAAAAAAATACATTCAAATCTCATATTCTGGTCATGGTGTATTTGCTTACATGCACCTTGATTTGCATAATTATGGAGAACCGTGATCTGTCTGCATAATTGTGCAGCACCTACTTGGAGCTTCTTCCAAAGCTGGTTTAAAGCAAAGTCACTATAATTTTATTACGCTTACTCTTAACTTTCTAATAGTTGAATGAAAAGAATGACATGATGCTTAACGACAATGAAGGTTTTTACGACATTGGTGTTTATACTCCATTGCAGCCAGTCAGCTATGATAATGAAGCAACAAGCTTTTTAGATTGACAATGGATTACGCTTGAGTTGAAGATATATCCATTGAGGATAATTGCAATTACTATATTGCTTGAAGAAAAATTTCTCAATATTCTCATATAACAAAGAATAAAACCATCTCTATGTAATTTAATACTCTTTGTTGATGAAAACAGGAAGAATCTGATTGTAACAACTTTTTATGCTTGATAGAGTCATTTATAATTTCATTTTTCTAGGTCTAACCTCTTTACTATTGGCAAGTTACAAACTTTGTTCAATACAACATACACTTGACATGGAATGAGATAACTCATGGTGCATGATGCATCGATATGATATGTCTATGTATTCTATACAACAATTTGATTATTCTAAAAGTATATAGGACATGATGTGTAGGATACATATTTCAAATTTGAAAAGACATGATAAATATATAATTGTAATTCTACAACTCCAAATTAATAGCATACTTGTTTGACATTACTAAAATAAAATAAAATATATATATATATATATATATATATATATATATATATATATATATATATATATATCATGGTTATCATAAATTACTTCATATTAGTTAGATATATGAATATTAGTTCAGTCCATGGTAGTTGAATCGTGAATCGTATCGTGTATCAGAGAGCTGATTTATTGTATCGTGAATCGTCTCGTATCGTGAATCGTACGATTCGTAAACATTTTGAAAGTTATCTTTTTTTAAGTTTTTGGATGTAGTGACAGTTTCTAGAGTAACTTTTTTAGGGATGAAGTAGTAACTTTAGTCACTTTTTTTTCTGGGATTTTACCATTTACTTATTGGATTTTAAGATATTTTAAACAAATGGGCTAAAATTTAGGTTAAAACAGGCCCAATTCCAACCCACTAAAAATCCTAGGGTTTTCTGTCTTTCATATGCACAAGACTATCTTTGAGGCTATGCCACCGTCAGATACGATGATGCCATGTGAGTTGCTGCCGCCGAGGTCTGTTGACTTCTCTCTCATCGCGGGGTAGTGAGAGACACCACGGCAAGAGGCGCCACCGCGAGAGAGGCCGCCAACGCCATCGCAAGAGGTGTTGCAGCAAGAATCGCGGTCGTGAGAGGTGTCATTGTGAGGAACATTTGTGTCGGTGAATGCTACGATTCGGATCGATTCAGAACGATTCATGCGATTCGAAGTCCGAATCGTACGATACGAAGTCCGAATCGTACAATACGAACACGATACATGAACAAAAACGATTCATCAAACGATTCGTATCGTGGAGCTGTTGAATTGTTTTGTATCGTGAATCGTACGATACTTACTACCGTGGTTCAATCTCAATTTTTTTGTTGAAATCATTCGTAGATGGAACAATTTCCAGTTTAGGTTCTTTAAGGGACAAGTTTTTCGTTGGAGATCTCATATTGACTAAAGATATGGTGAAATTATAATATAATATGCAAGTGAGAGGCCCCCCTAATTTTACAAATTGGTTTGTAGGTTTATGTTAGTTTCAAACTCACATTTTAAGAAGATATTGAAGATGGTTATTTGTAAAGCTCTTTTGCGTGGAATTTGTGTTTATGTGAGAGGTTAGGTGGGATAAGTTACAATCGAATCATGGTGCTTGGGCAATTACACTCTTAAGTAGAAAAAGTTGTGCTCTTGTGATTAGCTATAGCTTTTGGCCTTGTGGTAGGAGATTGATCTAACAATTGATATCAAAATCAAGGTCACGAGTTTGATTCCTAGTAGGACAATTATCGAGAGAGAGATTGTTATAGATTGCATCAATTGTTTGTGGCATATGCTAGATGGGCTGAGTCTCAATCAGAGAGTTCAATTCCCCGCAGGACAATTAGTGAGGCGGAGACTGTTGTTGGGTGCATCATTTGTCCTATGACAAAGATTAGGTGGACCAAGTCACAATTGATTCGTGACGCTTGAGCTGTTATGCTAGAAAAAAAATGTGTTCTGACTATTAGCTATAACTTTTGGCCCAGTAATAAACATTTGATCTAACAATTTACATCAAGTGTTTGTTGCTCAACCTAGTTTTTCCTTTCCCCCCTTATTTTTAGCAATTGTTGTTGGACCTATCATATCACTCACGGTTGGTCATTATCTCCGACCACTCGTAAATATTTAATTTCATATTCAAGGTGTTCAATCTTTGGCATGAGGGTGCTTCTTAAAGGTTGAATGTTGACAAAAGATGTGGGTAAATTATAATATACAAGTGGAAGACATGTATCACCTTACAAGCTAATTTGTGAGTATATTTATATATATTTATATATTATGCATTTTTATGTGTTCCATATGTATTAGATTTTCACAAAATGATGATTTTATTAGTGCATATTGGTGAAGTGCTTAAGAATATTAGTATTTGATATGTGAAGCAAATTGAAGGATTGGTGCTTCATAGGTTTGGATACTTCACCTATTTGCATTGGTGAAGTATCAATATCAGATACATAGTAGGTACAAATGCATTAGAAGCAAATTGAAGTGTTAGTGCTTCGTAGCTCATGGTTTCTTAAGACAATCTTGCATGACTGCAAACACTCAAAACAACAATAACAGTAAGTTTTCCTTCAATCTATTGCAAATCGCCTAAGACCTCTCTATGCAATACATTTTATAGAAGTACAAACTACAATAGCAACCACAATTTTTGTTTTCCAACTTTCAAGAAATATTATCCCTTTTAACATTTGTGACTAGGGGTGGGTGTTTGGGCTAAAGCTAGCCAGGCTACTCTTATAATTTGTAACCTGTGTGACCACGTATCCATGTCTTTCTGTGACCTGTGCAAACTCCTCAACTAGACCCAACTCGAGGCGCATCACCAATAAGTTAAGGAATAAAAACAGTCAAGGAGTTTTCTGTGCATTCTGAAAAACAGGAATATAAAGTGAATTTAAAAAAAAAAAATGCCAGGAGACAATTTACTAAAGTGCTGTTCATCTCTATCCATGTCTTACAAATTATTCTAGTTCATTTCAAACTCCTCTACATCAAAAGTACTCCACATGGAGAGGTTTCTAACCTGTGTCACCTCTTAAATGGTGTGTCCTTGTGTTCGACATGTATTGGACAAAAACACTTGTATGACACATTAGTGAAGTGTCCAATTAAAAGAACATTTTTTTAGGTCTGACATAATTCTGACATGCCTTCAACACAATATTAATAAGGAAAAGTATAGTGATTTTCTGAAACTCAAACTTATTGTGTAAGTTTGTATTATGATTGTAGATATAAGGAATTGATCCTGTATAATCAAGAATATTTAGATTGTATATGTATTGCAAGGAATGTTTTTATTTATTCTCTTATCATATCTTTTATAATGTGAAATTTTTTGAAGTTGTTAATTTTTTTTTAAATGAATCTTTGACTAAAGTGTTTTTTTTCAATGGTGATGATCACAAGGGGGATGAAATGTCTTAAATAAATTATATCCTCTTTCTGCTTTTTGGATATTTGATAGATGGATTAGATTCATTTTTGTAATAGGTGACTATATGTTTAGATTCATTTGTTATATTTGACTAACCTTGTTTATAGATGATTTTGAATATACAAATCTTGATTGTCAATTTAAATAATTCATAATGATGCAATGTGTATGTGTCGTTGTGTCTTACATTTTGAAATTACGTCGTGTTCATGTTGTGTCTAGTGTCCTTGTCAGTATCTGTGCTATTTAGTTTTTAACACCCATTCCTCCCCATGGGATTACAGGCTGAGAGTAAAACTCTTGGCAACGCTTCAAATGATCTCAATGTCTATTGTGATATTTGATCTATGGAACATGGAAACGTGGAAGCGTTTGATTAGTTTTTTACTATTTAGGGCTTCACTTCTTAAAGTAACCCGCTACTGGAAAGCTGCGTCTCAGTTGTTGAAATACTGAGCTGCAGAGATTTAACTATTGAGACTGTTGATCTGACAAACATAAGTAGAAAAATATAAAAGCTGAATTATGTGATTATAATAATTGGATATTTGCCAAATGATATGAGATACTTAGGTTATTCACCTTAAAGTAAATATTGATGATAGGTGTAAATAATGATGTTGGATACCAGGATCTTGTAGCCAGAACCTAGGACTGTGGCCAACTGGCCATGTATGATTATCGTGCGAACAGCTTATGTTAACTTTGTTTCAGTCTGAAATTTCAGGTTACTTAGTCAACTTTGTTAATACTATATATTGTGATTCCAAGAAAAATATGAAATTTTTTTTGCCTCAAATATATGAAATTTATCTTGATATTGAAAGTGGAAATCTCTTGATGTATTGCATAGACACAGGTCCCGCTTAGAACTGTGGCCAACTGGCCATGTATGATTATCGTGCGCACAGCTTATGTTTGTTTCAGTCTGAAATTGCAGGTTACTGAGCAACTTTGTTAATACTATATATTGTGATTCCAAGAAAAAAATGGAAAATTTTTTGCCCTCAAATATATGAAATTTATCTTGTTATTAAAAGTGGAAATCTCTTGATGTATTGCATAGACACAGTTCCCATTGGCAAGTCTTTTTATTGTACCTGTCTATTTATTTGCTTGTCAACCAAACTTTTATTTCACTAAATAAAAATCTGCTTTCTCAGCTATTATTGTGCTTCTCACTGGACATTTTTTGACTTGATCATGGCACCAAATCGGGTTGTAAGAGAATGGGTTATTCTCTACCCCTATTAATTTTTGGAGTAAAGTCAACAGCAAAGCTTAGTGTGTAGGAATGCGTTGAGTGGAGATGGTTAATTAATATTGAAAAATAAGAAGTACAAAAAATGGCGAATAGTGCTTTAAAGGAGCAAAAAAGTGCATGGCTGAGGCATATAAAGTGATGCAGAACAGGTTAGTAACTTTTGTATTTTCTTTGTTCAGAAAGAGGCATAAAATATCCATTCAAAAATTATTTAGTCTTTTCTTTTGACACTTGAATTACTGTTCTCTGCAATTTTTATCTTTTACCTTCCAATAAATTTTGAAGGGGTGGGCTAATTAGTGCCAATATTAATGCCAAAGATGTGCCTTTCTATTGTTTACAATTGTCTCATACCTAGGAAACAGTTTATCTTTGAATCCTTAAATAGTTTGGTTTTTAGTTTTACGTAGTCCAAATGTTTGAGTTTCCATAAAATCATATAATTGTTATAAGTTTATGAACATTTGGATTTAGTTGGTGAAGTATGATTCTCAGATTCTGATACGGAAGGCACATACTCCTATTGCGTTTATAGGCCCATCTATTGTGTAAGTTCAACCTATTTTATTTGGATTGCCAATTTGGAGAAATGTGTTCTAACATTGACTCTTACGTTAGATGTTGAATGTTTCAACTAAACATCACCTCGTATCTATTTTTGGCTAAAAAGATTGTTATGATGCTGAAGACTGCAGCAGGGTTAAGGGTTAAGAGATTTTACTTCTGATAACTGATTTAGGTCTTAATGGTGGTTAAAAGTTGGAATAGCTTCATCTGTCATTTATTTTCATGATTAAAAGTTCTTAAGTGTTTGTTTTGATTAAGTTCAACTTTTGTTTGTTCATCCTGTTGAGTTCCACTTTGAGCATTTATTTGATTTGTGTTTTTTTTTTCCATTTGCCTGAATCTCCTGGGGCCTTTTTTTCCTTCTTTTTCTGTGTGTGAGATTGTTAGTATGACTTATGCGAGTCCTTTTGTTTGACTCTCGAGTTAACAGATTCACAGAGTTGAGACTGGTTATCAGGCTAGCTCGGTCTTTATTTGTTTAGTATTTCACTAGTTTACTTGTGTTGTGGAAACTTGGAACAACTATTGATTGCAGAAGATATTAAATTTTGGCATTTGTTTCTATTTGGTGAACAGTTAGAATCTGTTCTTTCTTGATGCAACCTATTTCCCACCTCTTCAGTATTTACCCTATTTACAGTAGATTAAAATCAAGTCATTGGGGTGGAGACGAGGAAATTTAGTCGCAACACTTTCATATACTATCCAAGGCTTATCTTCGTTGAATTGACAATAAAATGATTGCGATTTCATTTATGTTACAAACAACAAGAGCACTACGTAATGTAGGGAAGTGGAGAAGTATTTACGGAGCCAAAAAAGATTTTACAATTTGTAATGTGAACTGGTTTCTTGTTGGTATTTGACTACATATATTTTCTCTCTTTTTTCGGTTGACAAATGCTGAGGTTCTGGATCGAGGTATTAGAAAACAACACATAAAGAGAGAAATGAAGAGGTGAGTTATGTTTGGATTTTTTGTGACATGCGAAAAATGTATGTGGAAAGTGCATGCAGATTATATCCCTTGGAGGGCTTGAGCATAAGAAGCAGGACAAATGTCCATCTTACATTACAGCAACAAGACAGCTCTATTTTGTTACCATAATCTTGCCAATTTTATGATTACTATTTTGTTTAGAAGATCAAGTTTATTTATTAGATCTGTTCCTATTATTCATATACTATAAGTATATGACTTAGCTGCCGAATTATCTACTGTTACGATACTTATTCATAGGGGGACTTCAAATATTATGCTTTTCTCTTTTTTAAATTTAACGAAGTCTAAAATATATGAAAACAAACACCTCTGGAAAAGACCCTTATACCCATATTTAAATTTTTGACACCAGTCCATTTTTTTGGTTTTTTTGTCATTTTCCTCTTTTAACCATTTTAACTCTTCCCGCTCTCCGTAAATTGAGATTCATCTTTTAGGCTTCTTGAATTTGAAATTTTCTGTCTTTTCTTTCCTTTACATACTCTGCTGCACTGATAGGACAACAATGAAAGGATTGATGGACGTTCCCAAATCGGTTTCCCGCTCCTTTGGCATTTGCACAACCCACTCAAATTCCCAATCTCCTTTTTAACACAAAAAAACCAATTATCAATCTCCGTGCATAGAACCCCTCACCTTCCATCTCTTTTTCTCCCCAAAACCAATCTTTCTCATTCTCTTCTCCAATCACTCCTTCATCTTCTCCACTTTACAACCAACACTGGAGAAAATCTCTTCTTGATTCACTCAAACGCCGACGAGAGTCCAACGAGCCTCCACGGTCAGCGGAGGTGACGACTTCACTGCGCGACCACCATGTTCACTCATCTTCTACCATAATCGACTCCATCCCTAAAATTGCCCACTACCAGACCTTTGCCGTACTGAGACTCCTTTAGTTTCACCTCCATTATCCTTTAGTTTCATTTTTTTTTCTTTATTTTTTGTGCTTATTTTTGCATTATCTTCTTTCAGAAATCGTTTCATCGGCCGCAACACGGGTTTGCTGCGTTTGCACATTTCAACGAAAAGGAAAACGATGACAATGAGCAGTGGTGGTTCCTTTCGTGAGCGATGATGGTGGAGAGATCGTGGTTCTATGGCCGCAGTGGTTCGAAAGGGAAGAGAAGAAAACCCTTTCTGATTAAAATAAGGTTTGTGTTGGCTATTATGAAAACCCTTTATGAAAAACCCTTTCTATTTCGTATTTGTGTTTTCTTAGTTTTGGACGTTGGTGTTTGGTGCTTGGTGCTTGGTTTCTCCAGACCATGTATGTATTTTAGTGTGATGTTTTTAACATTTGTATGTGTTCTTATTGTTAAAGGTTTGTGTTGTCAAAGGTTTGTGCTTTATATATATTTCATAAGGGATATGGTATTTAGGTGTTAAAATAGCATGTAAAGGTACATTTTACAATTTATTGTTTGATTTGATGAATGCTTTTTTTTCTGTGTTAAAGTTCTTATCTTTTTAGTTGCTTCTTGGTTCTTTTTATTTTTATTTTTCTTCCTGTTTGATGGCTTTCATGTACTTGAAGAGTAAAATTTTTTGGGAGATAGTTTTTGAATGTTTCTATCATGTGTTTAGATTATTAAATTTTAAAGTTTTTAACTTTTTTTTTTGTTGTTTCTTGGTTATTCTTCTTCCTGTTTGATAGCTTTCATGCACTGGAAGTTTTAGGAAGACAATGGATAGAAAACTTCTGCATAAGAGTATGAAGCCTATATTTTAAGCTATGATTCCAAGTTATTGTTCTTTTAATAGGTATACATTTTAATTATCTTTATTGTACTATTAACAAATTTGAAAACTTTTGAATATATACTTTAGTTGTCATTTACAATTGTTATATAATAAAAATAGGCTAGAATCTTATTCATTTTATCTACTTAGGAGTCTCTTTAAGAATATGAAATAGGGAAGAGTTACTAATTAACAAATTTGATTTTGTCTAACGCTACTACAGTCAACCAGGTACCTGCAAGATTATTTGGAGGGCAAGAAGTGTATGTCCTTGGTATGTATGTAATGCTTTCAAACTTCATTTTTCTCCAAGCTGATTAAAGTTATACTTATCATAATATGGGGTTTTTCTTTCATGAGAATCCTATATATGTATTTGTGGTATAATTTTTTTTTCT
>Ga0214543_1012892_pt1 | contig 10824 bp, 9 predicted proteins | sample CNSS2metaG_FD_160094 | JGI IMG/M metagenome (GOLD analysis project Ga0214543, IMG submission 160094) | Root nodule microbial communities from cowpea collected in UCLA plant growth center, Los Angeles, California, USA - CNSS2 | ecosystem: Host-associated > Plants > Roots > Nodule | place: USA...
TAAAATTAAAAAAATTAAAAAAACCAGAAATCGACACGTGGCGTTGACTTTAACACCGTTTGGTCAAAGTTAACGGTGAGGACCAAATTGAGTCATTTTTAAGAATATGAGGACCAAATTGAGACAATGAAAAACTCGAGGACCAAAATGAAATTTCATAACAAATAGAGGAACCAAAAGGGTAATTTAGCCTAAATTCTAAATATTTCGAATATAAGATTTGGCATCATTAGATAGCTGTTTTACAAAATTACATTTACATTTCAGAGGAATTCCCAGCTCTAATTTTTACTTTTAAATAAAATAAGAAACAAAATAGCGGAATTAAAGATAAATTACCTTCCACTTACCAATAAAACTGCTCATGTTATTGCATACAATTATACTAATTAGATAGTAGTTCCAGAAAACAACAGTGTACGGCCAAAAAAATAAATAAACAGAGAAAATGAACATGCTTGCAGTAGATTTGCCAGTACGTTCTCCAAACGTATATGAAATGTCTTAGTCGGCATGAAATCTTTTCGTAAATAGCACTGTTCATGTCCAAAAGTAAATTACAAAGATGACCTAATGTGTCGTATATTTATAACACCATTTACTATAACAATTTGATGACACCAAGACATCGAATTCGAGTATATGTAATGAGTAGCTATATATTTGCATCCTCATTTCTACACAACCACTTCACAACTTCTTTTACTCATAATAGTGGAAATATACATAGTTTTACTATTTTTTTATGAGTAATTAAGTAAAAATTAAAAATAGTATAATTTCAAATATATATATATATATATATATAAGCTTATAAAAATAATATGAAAAAATTCTTGGTTAAAATACATATTATTGATTCTTATTTTCATTCAATTGTGTCAATTCGGTCTTAATATATTTTTTTTTCAATCAGATCTTAATTTTTGTCAATTTTGTTCAATTTGATCCTTTTTTACTGATATCGTTTAAATAATTAACTGTAATGAATATTGTCTGTCACGTGTCATTTAACAAAAAATATAAATTTTAATAAAAACATCATTATAACTTTTATATAAAATTTAAATGTGGTTTCAATTTAGAGAAGAACAAAATTGGTCTATTAAAAAAATAAGACAAAATTAGACAAAAATAATGAATATAAAGACCAAATTGAATAGAAAACATTAATTCGTGGCTAATGCGTTGACATATGGACATTTTTTTAAAAATTAAAAATAAAATAAAAATTAAAAAAAGAACAAAAAATTACAAATTGACACCCAGGAGTCACCGTTTACTAGCCTTAATTATTTAAATGGTGTTAGAAAAAGTTCAAATTGAACAAAATTAATGAAAATTGGGACCTCCTTAATTAAAAAAACTATTAATACCGAATTAACACAACTCAAAAAAAAATCAAATGTATATTTTAACCAAAATTCTTTTGACGAATATTTTTTAAAATGATAAATTAATTAATTATTTTAAAATAAAAAAAGTTATTCAGTTATTTATTTTACTAAATAAATGAATTTTTTATTATTATTTATCTATGCCATTAATAAAGGGTTCTCTATTTAATATTTTGTATTTAAAAATAAAAAATAAACAACTCATATGCTAAAAGTAATTACAAATTACAAATCACTCACAACTATTTTGATTTGACCACTATTAATTTTTTTTTATTTGCTTTTCACACTAATCTATATCATTATATAAATGAAATTTACTCTTTTGATGTACATTATATATTTATTTTAATTTTACTTTTAATAAGAAACTAAATTTTTAAATTAAAATAATTATTTTAATAAGAAACTTTTAACCATTTTTTTTAAGTTGCCAAGTATGTCACACATTATGGCCTTGTGTAATTCTTAATAGGCCATTTCTTCCTTGCACCTCCGATTTTTCTTACTACACCCCATAATTTTTTATAATCCCTTTTTATCTCTACAATTTATTCTCCATCCCAGGGCCACACTACATTCTCACACTCACAGATAGCCACGCCTTGTGATGGTATATCCTCCGCTAATTCTCTCGGTACTTTACTACGTATTGTATGCAAAAATGAACATACTTGATGTTTTAGAAAAATAAAAGGTATTGTATATTGTTTTTCCTTTAGAATGTAGGAGTTATAGTACTTTTAGGTTTTGAAATACATAGTTGAGAAAATTGTAGAGATATAAAAAATTTATTTCAGGTTTAAAGTTTATAAGAAAGATTTTATTTCTTTTATCTATTTTTACTTGATCAATTTCTAACGTTCTATATTGTCATATATTTTATATGTATCTTTGTCAAATGAAGAGAATATCCATTATCCATGGTTTGGTCAATACTTAAAAATTCTCTTTTAAGATCGGAAACTACTAAAACAAATTTCATAAATTTGGTTCCTTTTTTATGTACAAATAGACCTAATGAAGGATACATGACCTAGAAAAAAAAAAAAAACAGGAAGACAATAAAACACAAATTTCGAGTTTTCTGATATCACCATCCCAGTTGTATCAGACTTCATAGGGCATTTATCTTGAGTTTTTTCCCTAATTCCTTTTTCAGTAAACGAACCTTCAACTCAGTTTGAAGAAAGTAGAAAACTTATCGTCTCTCAAACATGTATTATCTCGCTAATTAGAGAAATAGAAAAAGAATTTAGTCAATTGCCACCAAGAAATATAATCGGCAAAAGAAATTAGGTTAAATTATTCTTTTGGTCCCTCTATTTATCATGAAGTTCCAGTTTGGTTCTCAAGTTTTTCGTTGTCTCAATTTGGTCCTTATTTTCTTAAAAATGACTCAATTTGGTCCTCACCGTTAACTTTGACCAGAGGGTGTTAGAGTCAACGTCACGTGTCGATCTCTGTTTTTTTTTTTAATATTTTTTTTAGCTTTATTTTAAAAAAATTTACACGTGTCACTTCACCATTGTGCCACGTGTCAAAATGACTCAATTTGGTCCCTATATTTGCTTTTAGTTTCAATTTAGTCCTAATCTTTGTAAAAATGAAACAATATTGTCTCTCCTTAGATTGACGCTCAATCTATTCTTTGTATACAACTTATGATGATATTTTTAATAAAATTGATGTTTTTATTAAATATTTGTAGAAATATTTTTAAATAATTTTTTTTAGTTTTATTATTAAACAAAGTTAAACCCCAAACTTAATTTTAAAAATTAGCAATTTTGTCATCATATAGAAAGGCATCAAGTGTATCATATTATACAAACTTAGTGAAGATTAAAAATCAAATAATTTGTCACACATAAGTTTATAGGAACTAAATTTCAAGTTCAAAACAAAACCAAAGTCTAATGTTTTGTATAAAATTTAAAGTTAATTTAAAATACTTAAAGAAATATTTAGTAAAAACGTTAATTTTAGTAAGAATATCACCATAAAATTTATAAAAAAAATAAATTTAGTGTCAATTTAAGGAAGGACTAAAAACAAATATAGAGACCAAATTGAGTAACTTTGACACGTGGCATAGCTATGAAGTGACACGTGACATAGCTATGAAGTGACACGTGTAAAAAATTAAAAAAAAATTAAAAAATTCAAAAAATTCAAAAAAATCAGAAATTGACACGTGGTGTTGACTTTAACACTGGTCAAACTAACAGGAGGACCAAATTGAGTCATTTTTAAGAAAATAAGGACCAAATTGAGACAACGAAAAACTTAAGGACCAAACTAAAATTTCATGACAAATAGAAACTAAAATTCAGAAATGAAAGTGTTTTGGTTATTATTGACTAAAGATAGCTATGAAGCAAGAAAGGTGAGAAAAAATAGAAGCTATGAAATTAATGAGTACACAAAAATGTAAATTCTCAATAGTGAAGAAGACGTTACAATACATTTGTTAAATAGCATAACTCTATAAATGTAAGACTAATGAGAAATTCAGACACCATAAATGAGGCCAACCCAGTAACAAGCATCACCAATGTTGGCCTGATGAAAATATATGTCTTGAAAAGTCTCACATCGCCTAAGATAACTAAGAGAGTGAGGGTTAGTGACTATATAATGGACTCTAAGTCTATGATATTCCTTACCCTAAGTTTACAACACTTTGACTTAGTATTTGATTTTTCTTATCCTCTCTTATAGTAGAATGTTGTGATGTAGTTAAATTCTTGCTCTGCAAGGTGTGGATGTACTTAGGATCAAAGGATTGATTATAAGATGATTTTTGGATATAAAAACAGTAATGTTATTAATTAATTTTTGAAATTTTTTTCAGTAATTACTAGTGCAAATTTGACATTTTACTTGGCCTTATAGGCCTCTGTTGCAGCTGAACCGAAGCCTATAAGGAAGCGGTGGCATTTTTGCAATTTCGTCAGGCTTTTGGCCTCGGTTCTTTAAGGACCGAGGCAGTAAAGGGGGCTTTTGGCCTCGGTTATTAATTGAACTGAAGCCATAAAGTCTGTTAAAATTCCCAATTTGTGAACCCTAACTACTATTCATCGTCTCCCCAACTCTCTTCTCTCTACGCGAATTTCTCCGCTCTACCACCACCACCACGCTCCGCCTCCATCGCCGACAAGCATTCGCCGTCAATAGTTGTGCGTCGTCGCCTTTGTCGCGCTGTCCAGGTTCACCGATTGCAAATCACCTCCCGCTGCGGGTCAGTTCGAAAACTCTGCGTGAACTTCGCTGCCACCACCACCACGCTCTGCCTCCGTCGCCGACCAGCATCCGCCATCAACCGTCGTGCGTCATCAATTAAATCTTCGTCCCTCGCTCCCGGTGAGTTCGAAAAATTGGTTTCCCTACGCGTTTCTTTTTTTTGCTGTTTTGGTTCGTTTATGTTGCTTTGATTTTTCTTTCTATTATGAATTGTAATAGTTTGAGTTTTGTAGTTTCATTTTTCATGATTAGGTACTCTTGCATTGTGGATTTTTGAATTCTCAATTGTGCATCTTCTTTGAATTTATTTTCTTCTCAAACATCATTGGCAATTACTTGTGGTTTCCCTAAGGGAGAACCTTGCTGTGTGGTTTTGCTCTTTGCACCGTCCTCCCCCCAACCATCTTAGACAAGTGATAGATTCGTAAGAAACCTCAATCTCAATCTTATGAATATGACATGTTATATAAAAGTATCCTAACTTATTCCCTTTATCATAGTTCAATTATTGGACATAACATGTTGTTAGGGAGATCAACGACTAAGGCAAAATGTCTTGCATGGTGTTCCCTCCAGGTTTGATATTTCTATCCATATATTTATAATTGTTTGATTTGATTTTCTACCTTAATTAATTTTAATGTTTTTGATATAATGTAGTGTAATAGACAAACCGGTTCATGAGTGCGGTTACTATATAATGCAATGGATGACAACCATTGTGCGTGCTCGTATTACAACTAATTGGGGAACGGTAATATATATTTGAATTAAAACAATTACTTTGCAATATACTAAAGTTTGGTATACTAAAGTTGTTTTTCTACATACTAACTTAAGTTAATGTTAATGTCTTATTTTGCAGACATTCAAGCGTCTTGTGCCAATTCTCACGAAGTCCATAAACTTTGGTAGGATAGCATGTGCAAAGTTCATAATTCAAATGTACAATAGTATTGATTAGGACATATGTATTTGGATTGTGAATATTCCAACTATCTTTTAAATGTTTTTGGATTGTGGATGTTTGAGAAAATATTTTGTTCTGATTTGTGCTGTTATGTGAAAAATATATAGATTTAAATGTCGGAATCATAATAAAACAGAAAATTTATTTAAAAAAAAAACAGCAGAATAGGCCTCGGTTCATACCATAACCGAGGCCAAAGGTCCTGCGAAATTTTTTATTTTAAAAAAATATTGAACATCTATGACTTCAGTTCTCCCAGACTCGAGACAGAAAACAGACTTTATGGCCTCGGATGATAACCGAGGCCAAAAGGGGGTGCCTTTTGACCTCGTCCCAATATGCTTTGGTTCTAAAACTAAGACAGAATCACAAAAGTAACTGGAGTCAAAAGCTCTCACTACACTGATGAATAAAATTGTTCTCTATGAGGCAAAGGCCAAATGAATTGAGTCAACTTGCACTCGATCCAACCATCAACAATTCAAAAATTAATACTAGGAAGTACATTAAAAAAAAACATTCATTTTGAATAAAATACAAGGGATATTAGTACTCACCCGAAAGACATACAAGGGACTACTCACACTTGCAGCATCAACATGAATAGGAGTATCCCATCTGTCATGTCACAACCTTACCAAATTAGAAACAGTTTAATTCATGATTATAGCTACTTAATTGAATATTACTCACCCAGTTTGCTTATTCTTTTGTAGTAGCAACTCATTTAAATTCTAGATTAAATGTAATAAAAAAAAAAAAAAAAAGTTGGAAGTCATAATAAAGGTTACAAAGTAACTTACCCTTTCCCATGAGAATATACCCACTCCTTAGCAGGGGAATAAAATTTGTTCCTCATAATACTTATTTTCTACACCATAAAATAGGTTATTTTCTACAAAATACATTAAACTAATGTTAAATACACAAGCCTTTAATAATTAAACTGTCTTAAGATATAATATAACTCATTAGAATTTTATATAAAAATTATAAAAGTTGTTAATTTAAAAGGCTAGACAAGCCTTTATTAATTAAATTGTCTTAAGATATAATATATAACTCATTAGAATTTTAACTACTTCCTCACCTGCAGCAACAATTAAGAATGGATTAAACATATACACATACTCCATGGCTGTGAAAAGCCTTTTTTCTTTTATTTCTAAGTACACAAGTTTCAAACTAATTAGAATAAAAACATAACTTACAAAACGAATTCCATCTCCAATCTTTACCAGCCGATGATGAGAACCATATTCTGATGCACCATTAATCAGCCAAGTTGTTAACATTAAATAAATAAATAAAAAGTATATTTATGAGACTGCCAAAAAGTTCTGAATATGACCTTTATACAATAATATCTTTGGATATATACAGAAGTCTAAAAAAAGTTTTCATGTCATGGTCCATAATAGTAAGTGTAATTTCAACTATTTTACTAATAATTTTTAAATATTTTATTTGAAAATGTAAGTGTGAATATAGTAAAGAATTTATATGATATTTTAAGAAAACGGCAGTGAGGATACAAAATTCATGTTTATTATATTAGTAGTACTACGTGCCTAAAACATTATTTAAATATTTCCTTATTTTCCTAGCCATTGATTGTATCCTTTAAAACAAGACCGATTCTAGCTTAATTACTGACATAAGCATAAACAACATGATATCCAGTGAAATATATATTACACAAACTCAATTTTAAAATAACTATAGAATATCACAATAATATAAGTTAGATATAGCAGGACCGATTTAAGGTAAAGCGAGTTAAGCGCTCGTTTTATGTCGCAAAGACAAGAAGAACTTAAAAAAAAATTTAGTAATAATATTTTTTTATTAAATTAATTATAAATTTATGTTTAAGTAAAAAGGGTTTAAATTTTTTTTAGTACTAATTAATATATCTCTATTAAATTAATTATAAAATCATAAAATCATGTTTAAGACAAAAAAGGCTTTAAAATTTTTTTTATTATTAATATAGCTCTATTAAATTAATTATAAGATTATATTTGGGAATAAAATTTAATTAAATTATTATTAGTGTGTGATAATTTTTTTGGTAGTATAAATGATAATTAATGAGTTAAAACATTTTTTTAGTAAATTATAATTTTGTTTAGGAGAAAGAGAATGATTAACTAGCTCTCTTTATTCTCTTATAATCAATCTGAATTCTATTTTATTCTTTGATCCCTTTATGACTTCTCTTACCTCTTCTTACCTTATGTTCTTCTAGTAGTTCTTTTCCTAGGGTTTTGACAGATCACATCCCTTAAATCTCTTGAATCTCATGTTGTCCGTGTGTACCAATTTTTTCATCCTCATTTATGGTCAGTATGTTTTTTCTTTCTATTTGTGTTCATGTTATTTTTATTCTATTTTGGATTTGTATTAGAATTAGAAATATGTTTCTTTTACCTAACTTTTTTTTTCGGTACTTTTATATTTACGGCTTTCGAGAGTTTTTTTTACATATATCTTGAGGAAAAACTGAATTTTTTTACAAAACTATTAATTATATTATAATTTAGTCTTTTGGTGGATAATAGATTAATTGGAGCATAATTCAAAGTTAAGTTTGTTGTAGAAAGATAATTCAAGTTTAGGGAAAAAACAAACTTACTATCAAGTTTAGAAGAGCAATATTTTTTTTAATTATTTTTATTAATGATTAATCTTAAAATAAACAACTTTACAAGTTTGTGAAAAAATCGAGACTTATGAACGAAAAAGAGACTTCAGATTTCAAGATACTACGAGTCTACTATCGAGTTTATTTTCTTGACAACCAGAACCAGATTTTATTATTGTAATTCATTCATTTTATATATTTATTGTACCCCACCTAGTCGGCCTAGCCGAATAATAGCAGTTACCATACACATGCTAGGGTACCCGGACTAAACCGCTAAGAAGCGACATTGATCAAACAAACAAAAACAACAATAGCGGCCTAAACCACTAAAGGGTAACCGGCCTAGGCCGATAACTCCACAAAAATAGCCAAGGACTTGACAAAAATAGAACGTTTCAGTAAGATTCACCAAGCCCACAATAATCAAACCAAGGGCCTGGGCTAGGGCCCAGGCCCACCTATAGCCCAACCAAGGGCCCAGCCCATGACGTGGCTAGACATAATTAATAATCTATAAATATGCATGGACTCCACGAATTAAAGGTACACATTCATTACTTCCCTAATCACCAGATTTGACTTTCTGAGAGATTTCGCTGACTTGAGCTTCAGAGTCCTTTCTGCAGGTAATCTCTCTCGGGTCCAAGCCGACCACTTCGAGATACCCATAAGCGATATATATCAACCGGGAAGATGCCTACTGAGGGGTTGGCGGACCAGGGTAAGGTAATATTTGTGTCTGACATATCTTGTTTGTTCTCTGCAGGAACATTTATCTTTAGTAATGTTGTATATATCATTTTTTTATTTCATATAAAAGTATATAGATATGTCAACTACAAAATTTGAATCAAACTATTCAAAATTCAAAAGAAAATAAGAATTAAGATTTTAATTGCACAACAAAAAGGAGATATGAACAAAAAAGAGCAATGTCTTCTGTATTACGGTGTGTAGACATTTCATTCTTGAAAGAAAAATGCCTAAACATTGAAAAATCTTTAAAACATGATAATTCTTTGGATATTGATGAATTTGATTTAATTTCAGAATTAAACATCCTAAGGGAAATTATAGGTTTGGAAAATGATAAACCAATTGACATTCTTAATTATATAAAAAAAATAAATTCTTTTTCAAATGCATATATAACACTTATTATAACTTATAGAATAATATTAACAATTGTAGTGTCAGTTGTTTTAGCGCAAAGGAGTTTTTCAAAGCTAACGATAATAAAAACTTATTTAAGATCAACAATGTCTCAAGAAAGAATAAAAAGATTAGTCCAATTATCTATTGAGAAAGAAATGTTAAATGAAATTAATTATGGCAATTTAATAAATTATTTTTGCATAAAAAAAAACTCAAAAAATAAATTTTAAATAAAAGACCTCCTTTTTTAGGTTTCTTTTAGGTCTCCCAAACTGTTGAACCACCCCTGCATATAGGGATGACAAAATACCCGTGCTTGCAGCTATCGCAGATAAAATCTACGGAGGATAGTTAGTACTCGCGAGTATTTATTAATTATTTTAATTTAATTTATATTATGTTTTATTTTTTATAATTTTATTTAAAAAATTAAAAAATATATATATTTTTTAAATATTTGTAGAAATCGGTATCCAATCAATAGGCTTCACTGTCCACTCTATTCAGATGTTGCAATGCAAATTAACAAAACTTTAATGCTTAGTTATTAGAAATAGAAGTAACAGACATGGATAGGGAAAACAAATGGAAAGGAAAACAAAAAGAGAGATTCTCAAAAAAATCGAAAGTCTCACATGAATATAAAGTTTAAATCTGCATAAAATTTTAGACTTTTGTCTCAATCATATTTTTGCAGCTTATCGCAAACATTTGAACCCCTAGATCCAACTTTTTACGAGAGCAACAAACCCTAGTTAGAATCTTACAAAAAATTGTGCTTGTATCAATCAACCTACATTTCCGTCCACATGTGCTAGTTACAGTGATTTTTTTCATTAAACACATGAGGAAATAATTAACAAATACCCTTATGAGTAGGGATGGCAACGGGGCGGGGCGGGGACGGGTTTCGCTATCCCATATCTATCCCCGCATAAAAAATTCATCCACATCCCCATACCCAAACCCAACGGGTATCAAACTTTTTTTCCATCCCCATCCCCACCGGGTAACGGGTATAATCTCGTACCCATACCCGTACACGTGTTCTAACTACTTCAATATTAATTTTTATAAAAGAAAAAAATTACGGTAAAGAAAACATAATATTATGAAATATTCAATATTAGGAGGATTTTCTTCGATGCCAAATACCTTAAAATAAATTATAATTGTTTACATTTTATATTAGACTACCAAATAAAATTTCATGTGAACCAAAACATTTATTAAATTTGCAAACTACAACATTGATGAACTTAGTTGATAAAATTAAAATATATTTCAAAAAAATATAAAAGGAAAACAAATATTCAAATTAAAATATATTTTAAATGTTTGTTTACTTCAATTTTTTAAATTCTAATGAATCTCTTTTTTATACACTAATAAAAGTTATAATATAT
>Ga0214543_1012893_pt1 | contig 10824 bp, 3 predicted proteins | sample CNSS2metaG_FD_160094 | JGI IMG/M metagenome (GOLD analysis project Ga0214543, IMG submission 160094) | Root nodule microbial communities from cowpea collected in UCLA plant growth center, Los Angeles, California, USA - CNSS2 | ecosystem: Host-associated > Plants > Roots > Nodule | place: USA...
GTACTGGCCCACCAAGCCAAGTTTTGCACTGGCCATAAACCATAGCTCCGTACTAGCCTACCAAGCCCATCTCACTTGGCCCGCTAAGCCTATCTCGTGACCCTCTCCTTAGGAATGGTCAACTCTTATGTTCTCCTTTCGGACAACGACCCTCTCCTTGGGATTGGTCAAGTCTAGATCCTCCTTTCATCAAGGCCCTCTCCGATGAAATGGTCATTGATTTTCTTATGTTTACATCAAGGCCCTCTCCGATGGAATGGTCATTGATTTTCTTATGTTTACATCAGGGCCCTCTCCAATGGAATGGTCATTAATTTTTGTCACGTTAAGACCCTCTCCTATGGAATGGTTGAGTCTTTTTTTACTTTCCAAACCATGACCTTCTTCACGGAATTGGTCGTCAGACATATTTGAGTCGGTTTTTACTCATCTTTTTCCTCTTGAAAATTCGGACAAAATTAGTGTCTCTATCTTTACTTATCTTTTAATACGATAATTTGCAAATGTCACATTTTCATATTATCTAATAAAATATAAGTAAAGAGGGACAGCTGTCAACACCCAATTTTGTCCGGGTTATAATGTATTTTACCTTTTTTCCTCATAATCTTATTTTACTTTTCTTTTGTTTTTTCTTTTCATCTTATTTTACTTTACTTTACTTTTATTTTATTATTATTATTCTATTCTATTATTATTTTATTTTATATTTTATTTTGTTTTGTTTTAGTATTATTATTCTATTCTATTTTTATTTTATCTTATATTTTTATTTTATTTTATTTTTTATTATTATTGTTATTATTTTCTTCTATTTAATCTTATTTTATTTATTTTTATTTTATTTAAAATTTTATTTATATTCCTTTTTTACTTTTTATTATTTAAGAAAAAAATAAAATAGGGATTAAAAAATAATAAGAGAGAGAAGATTGCATAACTCAATGGAAAGCTGGTGTCTATGGTGAACAGGAGATAGGGTAGCCATGCTGCAGGAAGCAACCCCTTTCCATTTCTCGCATGGCTCAAGAAATACAGGCATCAGGAATTCATGATAACCACACAGAGGAGAATCAAATTGAAAAACAAACACAGAAAATGTTACTACAAAAGGGGAGAAGTAACATCTTTGAGGGAGGAGGGGAAAAGATATTAAAGAGAGTCGTCCTTACGATGTCAACAACACATAACCCCAACCCAATACCACCATGAATCATCAACACCATTTCACCTGCACAAAACAAACATACACCAAACATCTCTAGAAACTACTAATCATAACCTTGACTTTCGATCCCCATTCGTAAAACCATCGACATCTCCATTTTTGCTTCATCACCAAATAAACACGAAATCATCCTCGAGCCACTGATACAGCGAACACCCAAATCTATCATCGCAACCTAGCATAAATCAAAAACGAAAAACAGTGAGAAGGGGATAAAACCATCGCCGGCGGCGGCCACGCCGAGTCGGAGCTTAAGCGGCAATGGCGCTATGATGGCGGTCTGGGTCGCGGCGATCTGAGCGTTGTCGACAGCGGCCTTGGATGCTGGAGGAGAGGCCGTTCGAGTCGTGCCTGAGAGGAGGGAGAGTGAAGGTGGCATATCCCTCGTCTTCGAGATTTATGGTGGTGTCGCCGTCGTCGGTAGCGTTTTTGGCTGGTTGCAGCGGGAGACAGCCTCTCGGGGTTCGGTGCGTGCGCGAGAACAAAATGGTTGAGCTGCTGAGAGGGATGGCGACGTCTCCAGCGTCAATTGGTGTCGCCGGCAAGGTAGCTGCGTTTGCGGCGCGGTGGCGTGGTGAAGCGGAGATGGGGGCGAACGGTGACGGGGTTGGAGTTGTGTTGGTGCGAGAAGAAGAGGCTACTGCATCGTGGAAGAAGGTTTAATTTTTAATTAGTTTTAGTTTAATTAGGGTTACAGAAAATTAGGTCCATGTGGTTTTTTCTTGCTCACCCCCAACATTAATTGTTTACACACCCACGAGTTTCTTTGAACTGGCCAACCTTTCTACTCTGCGCACCCCGCTTTCAATCTTTGCACTCCTAGTTTGTGTTTTGGATCTATTTAGGTTTACACAACGCACTTCTTTGTTTAATGCACACACCCCACATCTTTTTATTTCTTACACCCCCGCCTCACTTTACATACCCCTCTTGTTTACTTCATGCACCTCCCGTATCTGATAACTCGCACCCCCTATGTCTCTATTTCTCATTTTTGGGGCTTGTGTTTATGCATTACTTGCTACACCTCCCACATTACTCATGCACCCTACTATTGTTGTTGTTTTCTTTTTTTACTATCTTTTTTGTTATTATTTTTTTTTCTTAAAAAGAGAAAATGAAAATATTTTAAATTATATAAAATTACAAAAAATAGAAAAATCTAAAAAATGAAAAATAGTTTCTTTTGCTTTATTGTGTCTGTCCGGTCGTCCGCACCGTGTGACAGTCATTTTCAAAATACCAAAAAACCAAAAATAGTTTTCTTTATATTTTAGTGTCTGTCTGATCGCTCGCATCGTATGACATATGTTCTCAAATAATTCAAAAACACCGAAAAAATATATAAGATTTCAAAATATAAAAACATCAACGTTTTTAAACAAGATATCTTTTTAAGAACTACGTGATCCTTGATTCTCCATTGTGAGATACGTAGGAGCAAGGCCAGTCCTTGTCAGGTTCACCTCTAACAAAATCAAATCTTTTTCTCAATTATTTTTCAAATGTCTTTTAAAGAACTACGTAACCTTGATTTCTCATTTTTAATGAGAATAAGTAGGACCAAGGTCAATCTTTGTCGAGCCCAAAAAAAATTTAAAAAAATATATTTTTGTTTCTTTTTAATATTTTGTCTTATTATTTTTGGGGAAAATTAATATTTTGAAAACCACATCAACTTTGCATTTTTAATTAAAGGTACCGCCCTAGGGCGGGCGCGGTAGGGTGCTAACACCTTCCCTACGCGAAACCGACTCCCGGATCCAAAATCTGGTTTTTCACATACTTGCCTTATTTTTAAGGTTTTCCATAGTTTTTCAAAAATAACTGTGGTGGCGACTCCAATCTCTTTTTAAACCTGTTTTCTTTTTCGGTTCGCCGTCCCGTCGCGATTCCGGTTGCGACAACATTTAATTTTTTTTTATCTCCTCAACCTATCTTTCTTTGAGATGATCCTCCTTGCAACATCATTTGATCTTGTATAACACATGATCATCATAGTTGATAAATGGCATACAAACACACAAAAATGGTAAGAAAGAGTTTTAAAAATAAACTTAATATAGATGCATTTATTGAAACTAAATACATATATTGAAGGAACTCATTCATACATTTTAACCACATTTCATCTACATATGCTCATGGATGTAATCATAGTTCATTAATTAAACATTCACCGGAACTCAAGTGTCTATCTCTTGACCAAAAATCTATCATGAGCTTCTAACATCATACATCACAAATACTTGACTCTACTTCTGAAATACTCATATCTTCAGCGACGGATCATTGTTGGAGCAGGCGGGGGCCACGCCACCCCCCCCCCCCCCCAACTTTTTCAAAAAAATTTAACCTTTTTATTTTTTTTAAATTATATATGTTTAAAACTTGTTAAACTATTTATGTTTTTAAATTTTCTAAATTATATGTATATTTTTAAATTAGATAATAGTATATTGAAAAATTAATGAAAATAAAATTAAGTATTTTTTATTTCTTTTATAGGTATAACATTTAATATATAATAAAGAAAAAAAATTATTAAGATAATTTGTATTTTTTATTTTCATTGTCTTTTTAATTTTTCACATGTTGTATTTATCTCTTACCCTTACCTGATTTCTTTTTCTTACATTACCACAAAAGAAAAAAAAGTAATTTTCTTCTGTCTCATTTTTGGCAGTGAATTGATTATCATATTTTTTGTTAGTAATTATGTCTCTCAATTATTGATTATATTAAAATAAATTATATTTTAGTCTTAAACTTGTTTTTTAAATAGGTATATTGATGAAAAATAAAATAATAAATTCATTTTTTAGAATTGATAAAAATGAGTGAAGATCAAAACATGACAATATGGTAGCTCATCGCATAACAATGAAATGAAATACGACTTTTGAATCGATATGTGCATATTTGAAAAATGGAAAATGAATATTTTGCAGATAATGTGATTATTTATATTGAAAAAAAATAGCTGAAAATTTTAATTATGATTGAATTATTTGATAAGTTCAAGAATATAAAAAGTGATGGACAATCTGTTAGATAGTGTAGTTTGTTTTATAGTTATAGCTATACTAGAGTATTATTCATTTTTATTGAATGAGTGACAGTAATATTAAATATGTAAATTTTAAGTATATTATTTTGACTCCTCCAGAAATTTTGGTCAAGATCCGCTACTGCATACGTTGAATGAGACTTCGAGAGTTCCACTTGTTATATTACCTTCACTAAGTTTTCACCACAACAAAGTTACACAATAGGAACTTAATCCACTCATATGATACGGTAAACCCCATGACCAACTAGACATAGTTATTTTTCTCACCATAATTAGGTCATAAAAACCTTCTTTAACTCTCACCATTTAATATTTTCCTCTATATGAATCCAATATCAGTTGAGTTAGTATCATCTCCTTCAGAATCCCAAATTCAATACGTAACCTAAACATCCATCGTAGTACTCCTTTCTTGAAAATAATTATGTTCACAACACACCACATGTCATATCACAATCATACCATCACATATTTTCATTCACACATATACATCCAACTCAATTTAAATGCTAATAAATTACAATTAGTTATCCATTACCTTGTAATGATAGTCAAATACAACATATTGATCAAATATAACAATTTAGTGAAAGATAAACAATTTTTAAAATTTTGAAACTTAAAAATACATATTTTCAAAGTTTAAAAAACATGCTCCTTCTTAACAACACTTGACTCACCTAGTATATAAAACACATGTTACAATTCACTCAACCACCATTCTACTCATTCAACCAAAGGCGTCAGCAACCCAAAGAATAGTCTCCCAAAAAAATTTGTGCTCTCCTAATGAATAAACCATTAGAAGTTTTCACAAAAACAATTTCTTGATCGATAATATACTCATCCAACAACCAAAATTCACGAGTTTTTAATTAATTGGATTTTTTCTAGTGAGAGTTGGGTTGTCCAACTACCAAATAATTGGCATTTTTTATTTAAACAAATCGTCAAACGAATTTGGCTCGTCCAATGACTATATAATTAAGAAGTTTTGCCAAAAATAATAGGGTTTCTAATTGGTTCAAACTATTTTTTTTTTCAACATGTCTTGTGCCTAACATGGGATATTTCGTTTCAAAATAATAAAAATTTGAACCAATTTGACTCGATTGAAATATTATAACTTTTTGCTACTAAAATTTACAATATAACACCAAACATTCATATCAAGATTAAAACAATTTGAATATTCAAACAACACATAATCCCATAAAATCAAATATTGTAACCAGTCACCTTCATATCCAAACTATCTAACCTAATGTATTATCCAAACTTAATTGCTTTCTTACCTACTAAAAGTTATTTAGAGTTAAAGTCAAGCTTCCAACTCTTTCTATCACATAAGAAAACTAAACTTGTATATAAAAAACTTTAATCAATTATTCAAATACACCATTATATAGACTAATAAAGATTCATTTGCACTCTAGAAGGACAACATGCAACCCCTAATACTCATGCATGCAAAGCTTCCTAAGAAAATGGGCAAAGAGAAATTTACTCTAGAACAAATTCTAATTAGACAAACTTATATATTCTCCATCATTATTCCTAAGATGGGCTCTAATCTACCAAAGATGAACATATCCTTCAGAAATATAAAGAGAAGATAGATAATTGAAAGAAATGATAGTTCTTCTAAAATGAAGTTTGAATAATTAATTTTTATCTATAAGCATTTTACCTAAATAATAAAATATTCATACTTCATCTTAATTATATCACTTTCACTCGGAAGCAATTAACTAGGTCTTTATACTAGTCATACCTAGTTAGAAAGGTCTTAGATTTATGATATAGACATGTTATTTAAGATGGTTTGACTAACAAATTTACATTAGAGCATATGAAGTATAAGAAAATTTCCCTGAAGACATTATATCTCAAAAAGTGAATCAAAATCAAATTAAGACAAAATTAAAAAGAGTACAAGAAAGAGAAGTCAAGAAGAGGGACTAAGATCAAGAAAAAAATAGAAGAGAAAAAGAAAGAAACTCATGATTTAACGTAAAGAGCTGACGAAGGAAATGTTATCTCACACAATAAATTGTATTTAATTTTTTCGAATCAATTGCTTGTCCTTACAAAAGGCATAACTAAGTTTAATAAAATCATAATTTAGAGTATATAGACACACATTAACTTGAGATGTTATTTTAACTTTTAGGGAAATATTATCTTATTGTCCATATTTTTTTGGATTTTCTAGGGCTATCGGATAAAAAATAATTATGATCCCACAATGGGTTTTTCTTCCTGCACTCCTAATTTTTCTTCCCGCACCTCCAAGTTTGACCGCCATTATGCCCTTCAAAAAAATAAAAATAAATTATAAACTAAATATCTTCATAGTCGGCACTCTCAAGAATGAAATTTGGTATCCCGGTTTCTGAAAGCCAGTAACACCGGTTTCTAAAAGTCAGTAACATCGATTTCTGAAAGTCGTAACACCAGTTTCTGAAAGTTGGTAACACCGGATTTTGAAAGCCGGTAACATTGGTTTATGAAAGCCGGTAACATTGGATCCTATAGTTTAATAAAATAAACTTCGTGACATACTACAACCATGACGAAATACTATAATTTAAAAAGATAAAGATTAGAGATGAGTATGGGATAGTAAAACCCGTCTCGAGGATATTCAAATCCTTCTTGGTACTCCTATTTCACTTCTCCAACAACTTGTGGTTTCTCAACAAGGGCTCATGGTTGCCAACCATGAACAAAAAAAAATACAAAAAAATTAAAATAGTCCAAACAGAATTTCGCAAATCGGTACACCCTTCATTGTGACATAGGGGAGCCATGGCTCCCCCAATTTTTTTTTATTTTTTTTAAAAATTTTATATATATTTTTATATATTTTAAAATTATATTTATATATAATTATATTATTTATATTAAGTTTAAGAAAATTTCTAATACTTTTGTTTATATATTTTTAGTTGTATATCTTTATTGTTTAAAAATAAAAATCAATTTGATGGATGTTGGTTGATAAAAGCGATTAGGGTTCTATCTCTAGTCATAATAAAATTATTTCTCAATAAGTCATCAAGAAAGTATTAAAGTAAAAAAGAAAAGTAAGGAGATAAATGGAGAATCGGGATTGAAGAATAGAGAGATTAAAGAATACATTATCACAATATCTCTCATAAATCATTAGTATTCTATTATGATTTATGTATCTTAAATTTATGATTCTCTTATGATGTTCTTTTCAAATTAAGTTTTACCCAAATTAGTATGAACCCTAATTATGATTTTAGAAATTCTTTTATCAAATTGGCATGAACCTTAATTTTATTTTTACCCAAATTAGTACAACCTTAAATTATGAAATTTAAAGGTTTTTGTGTTTTATGCTGCAAATGGTAAAAATTATGAATATATCTTGGGTTGCATTACAAATTTCGCTGCACATAATGAATTAGTTGGATAACCTGGAATTGGAATAGAAATAGAATACCTTTGTTGCATGAATTTAATGATTTAGAAATATTAGAAATTGAAAAGTGCATACGTGAATCACTCTATGAAAATGGTTTAAGTAAAGAAAATGAAGAATTTTTTATTTAACTAAAAAAGTAATTTATATATAAAAAAATTAAATTTGGCACCCCTAAATTTTTTATTCAAGTTCTACCATTGCCGTATCTTGAAAATTAACAACACCGATTTCTGAAAATCGGTAACACCGGATTCTGAAAGCCGATAACACTGATTTCTGAAAGCTGGTAACTCCGGTTTCTGAAAACCGGTAATTACAAACCAAAATGGTAGCCTACATATGAAATTATAAAAAATGGTAACTACAAATGGAATTATAAAAAATTTGGGAGTGTAGGAAGAAAATTTGGGGGTGCAGGAAGAAAAAACCTCCCACAATTCAGAAACAAATCTAAATCAAGAAAAGAAATTAAAATTTCTGGTTATTATCATTTTATAGCCTCTAAAAATAATATTAAAACCTAAATTTGTGTAAGATGACTATATTAGCTTTTTTGTTATTGTCATTTTGCCTCGTAAAGCTAGTACCAGTAAGTATATAAAAATAACGTGATTTTCAAAGTGAATTACAAATCCAACAAGTCAAAGTTTATTAAAAATATGTTCCCAACATATAATTAATTGCTTTATGTCTTTGTTAATTAACTACAATACTTATATCCTTTGTTTTTTTATTAGAAGATGACGTTGTATGCTCATGGATACATTTGTACTAATATTAATTACATTTTAAATCTTATAGGTTATAAATATAAGGTTAAAATACCTTTTTTTTTTCCATTTTCGTCAAGTTTTTTCAAATAAGTCCTAATTTTGATTTTGTGTTCAAATAGGTCCCAATTTTCGTCAATTTTGTTCAATTGGGTCTTTTTTTGCTAATATCGTTTAAATCATTAACGGCCATAAACAGTGACGGCCACGTGTCACTTCGTGGTTTTTTTGAATTTTTTTATTTTTTTTAATTGTTTTTTAATTTTTTAAATATTTTTTTCAAATGTACACGTGTCAATCCAGGAGCGTGTCACGTATCACTTCGTAGTCTTTTTGAAATTTTTTATTTTATTTTATTTTTAGAATTTTTTTATTTTTTTTAAATGTCCATGTGTCGACCTAGTAGTGTGTCATGTGTCAAAGTCAATGTTTTATATTCAATTTGGTCCCTATATTTGTTATCTTTGTTCAATTAGGTCCCAATTTTTGTTAACATTAACTAATTTGGTCCCTATCGAAGATGTGACCAAATTTCATTTTTATATCAAAGTTATAATGATGTGAATTTTAATATATTATATAAAAATATTTAATAAAAAATGTGAATTTTAATATAAAAATTAAATTTGGTTTTAATTTGGAAAGGAACCAAATTGGTTAATGTTAACAAAAATTGGATCCTAATTGAACAAAAATAACAAATATAGGGACCAAATTGAATTTAGAACATTGACTTTGACACGTGGTACACTACTGGGTTGACACGTGGACATTTAAAAAAAATTAAAAAAAATTTTAAAAAATTCAAAAATAAAATTTAAAAAAATTTTAAAAAAATAAAAAAAAATCACGAAGTGACACGTGACACGCTCCTAGGTTGACACGTGTACATTCAAAAAAAATTTAAAAACATTTTAAAAAAAATTTAAAAAAAAATAAAAAATATTCAAAAAAATCACGAAGTGACACGTGGCAGTCACTGTTCATGGTCGTTAATGATTTAAACGGTGTTAGCAAGAAAAGGACCCAATTGAACAAATTTGACGAAAATTGGGACCTATTTGGACACAAAACCAAAATTAGGACTTATTTGAAAAAACTTGACGAAAATTGGGACCAAAAAGGTATTTTAACCTAGATATAATTACACAAATAATAAAGGTTAAATTGGTCTTTTGGTCTCTCTATTTGTCATGAAATTTCAATTTGGTCCTCAAATTTTTCGTTGTCTCAATTTAGTCCTTATTTTCTTAAAAATGACTCAATTTGGTCATCACCGTTAACTTTGACCAAACGTTGTTAAAGTCAACGCCACGTGTCAATTTCTGTTTTTTTTTTAATTTTTTTAATATTTTTTAATATTTTTTATTTTATTTTTATTTTTTATTTTTGACACATGTCACTTCACAATTGTGCCACGTGTCAAAGTGACTCAATTTGGTCCCTATATTTATTTTTAGTTTCAATTTAGTCCCAATTTTTGTAAAAATGAAGCAATATTATTCTTCCTTAAATTGACATTAAATTTACTTTTTTATAAATTTTATGGTGATATTCTTACTAAAATTAATGTTTTATTAAATATTTCTATAAATATTTTAAAGGCTTAATTACCATTTTGGTCCCCTAATTTGTTGTGTTGGTTCATTTTGGTCCCCTTATTATTTTTTGGTTCAATTTGGTCCATGCCGTTAAGTCTACGTTAACACCATCTCCGTACATGCCACGTGTCATTTTGTGGAATTTTCAAATTTTTAATTTTTTTTAAAATTAAACTGCCACGTGTCACCTTATGGTTGTGACACGTGTCAATTTGTAATTTTTATTTAAAAAATGTACTGCCACGTGGCAGGTCACGATTGTGCCACGTGGCAGATCACGATTTGTCACGTGTCAAGCTAACATTGGTTGTTTTCAATTTAGACCCTCTATTTACAATTTTGATTAAATTTAGTCCCCCAATTTTTTAAAATGATTCAATTTTGTCCTCTCTAATTTGATACCAAATTAATAATTAAGGTTAATTACAATTTATACATTAAATCACTCCCTAAATACTCATGTTATTTCATTTCTTACATTTTTCACTTGTAATTTTTTACACTTGAAATTTTCTATACATGTAAAAAAAAGGTATAATTAGTCGTATAATACCCAGTTTGGGGCTAGGGTGTCAAATAGGTACTTGATTTAAAAAAAGTGTCAATTGCATCCCAACATTTGAAAAAGTGCTTCAATTAGGTCCCTTTCAGACAGAGTTGACTAACGCCACGTGTCAGTTTGTGGTTTTTTTTTT
>Ga0214543_1012894_pt1 | contig 10824 bp, 6 predicted proteins | sample CNSS2metaG_FD_160094 | JGI IMG/M metagenome (GOLD analysis project Ga0214543, IMG submission 160094) | Root nodule microbial communities from cowpea collected in UCLA plant growth center, Los Angeles, California, USA - CNSS2 | ecosystem: Host-associated > Plants > Roots > Nodule | place: USA...
TGTTTTATTCCTTTTTCAAAAAATATGTATATAAAAAAATGTAAAAGAAAATGAAATAAAAAAATAGGAGAAGAAGTTCACGTAAGATCTAAGGTCTCTGATAGGTAGGGATGGTAGCTAGCTGGCTATGGTCATGATGGCTGAACAAGGAAAGAGCAGGAAGCAACATCTGCTTTCAGCCTTATCCCATGTCTTGAGGTAGGAAATGAACAGGGCAGAGGCACAACAAATATCATCAGAGGTCCCTTCATTCAGGGGGATTCACCTTCTTCACTTATGGGGGCTTTTTCTCATTATGTGCTCTGCAAAACAAAAAAATCACACCTTCATCCTCAGAATTCCATCTAAAACACCAGAACCCATTGTTGCCCCCTTGATTCGTGTTCTGTTACATCCCAAACAGCATCAAACTCTCACATTTTTCCCGATCACATACATCCAATCGGAACAGAGAAGAAAGAGAAATTGCTGGCGGCGATGCCGCCGGCGGGTCAAAGTTCGAGTGGGCGAATCATCGACGGCTTCGATCACGGCTGGTCCCACAACGGTAGGGCTCGGTATCGTGGCTCCCAAAACTTGGTGATTCGCGCGAGAAGAAGAATGGAAGGCTTAGGGCGCAGCGGAGGCGATCTAGGTCGCGAAGGCCAGGGGTTGGGCTTCCATGGTGCTCGCGTGTCCCAATCGTAGTGTCCGGTGCGGTGGTGGCAAGTCTTGGTCGACTGCGGAGGTGTGACGAAGGAGCCTCGCACTCAGAATACGAGAATGAAGGAGCGTTCGCGGAAAAGGAAAAAATGAGGTTGAGAGGATGACCCGAGCGCTGGCAGCTCTATCGACGGTGGCCGCCGTCGTCACTGGCGTTTAAGGTTGAGTAGAGGCGCGTCCCTGGACTGGAGTTGTGTTGGTGGCGTCGAGAAGAATAGACTGCATGGAGAGCTTAGGGTTTCGTTTTTTTTTCTGAGAGAATAAAGGAAAGTGGCTTGACTTTTCTTTTTCTTCGCACACTCCTGCCCATACTGCATGCACCCCTTCTTTGTATTTTAATTGGGCCTGTTTCACTGTTCTTCGTACACTCCCCATTTTACTTACTCTCACCCCATGTCATTGTGTGTTATTTTTGTTGAGTTGTTTACTTCTTCGTGCACCCCCTTTTTTAATCTCTGCACCTCCTTTAATTTGTGTTTTGCTGCTGTATATTTTTTCTCTGCGCCCCCCTGTTATTTGCTAGTATCACACCCTTTTTTGTTTTGGACTGGTTTGCTGTTGTTGTGTGCAGCCCATATTCCACTTCACACACCTCTAGTAACTACCTACTACACCACCAGGTTTACTAACTCCACTACTCATTTATGTTTTATTGTCAATTTTGGGCATGTTTTATATTTTACTTGTTGCACTCCCATTTTTATTGTACACACCTGATTTACTTCATGCACCTCACATATTACTCATACACCCTTATATTTTTGTTTCTCACTTTTATCCCTTTTTTAATTCCACCCATTTTTATTTTATTTTATTTTATTTTTTTCTTCTCTTTTTTCTTTAAAAAAAATTAAAAAGAAACAAAATATTTGGAAATTATAAAAATACAAAAAAAATAATAAATAAAAAATGGAAAATATTTTCTTGTGTTTGTCCGGTCATTCGCACAGTGTGACACTTGTTTTTAAAAATATCAAAAATAATTCTCTTTCAATTTTTGTTGTGTCTGTCCGGCCGCTCGTGCCGTGTGACACTTTCTTCCAAATAATTCAAAAAAATACTAAAAATAGTTTTCTTGCTCTTTTAGTGTTTGTCCGACCGCTCGCGTCGTGTGACACATATTTTCAAGTAATTCAAAAATACGAAAAAAATATAAATTTTCAAAATACAAAAATATCAATATTTTCAAACAAAAATATCTTTTTAATAACTACGTGATCCTTAATTCTCCATTGTGAGATACGTAGGAGCAAGGCCAGCCCTTGTCAGGTTCACCTCCAAAAAATCAAATCTTTTTCTGAATTGTTTTTCAAATATCTTTTAAAGAACTACGTAACCCTGATTTCTCATTTTTAATGAGAATACGTAGGACCAAGGTCAATCCTTGTCGGGCCCAAAAAAATTAAAAAAATATTTTGTTTCTTTTAGCATTTTTGTCTTATTATTTTTGGGGAAAATTAATATTTTGAAAATCACATCAACTTTGCATTTTTAATTAAAGGTACCGACCTCGGGTGGGCGCGGTAGGGTGCTAACACCTTCCCTACACGTAACCGACTCCCAGATCCAAAATCTGGTTTTTTGCAGACTTGTTTTATTTTTATGGTTTTCCATAGTTTTCCAGAATAACTATGGTGGCGACTCCAAATCTCTTTTTAAAACCGTTTTCTTTTATCGGTTCGCCTTCCCGTCGCGATTCTGGTTGCGACAGCTGGCGACTCCACTGGGGAGGCTAGAGAGTCAAGCCATTTAATTAGAAATGCAAACTTGATGTGATTTTCCTAATGTTTTCTTTCCCCCTTTCTTTCATTTGTGTATTCTTGTCTTTATATATGCTTGTATATATTTGCTTTTTGGATTAATAGTGTGTGAATTACTTTGCTTATTTTGATATATATTTTGGAATTGCTCTATTTGCCTGGGAAGTTTCTGGCTATTCTGTAGGTGGGGTTTGGGTATCATCATCCTCCCTTCACACACACATTGTGCATATCATGAGTGAGGCCCTATACCCGGGTCTATGTAACTTAGAATTAGAGGGGATTGTGTAGCAGTGCCACAGTGGATGAACTTCCCAAGTGGTCATTGTGAGAACCCCAACTAGAGTTTGCTTGTTTCCTTGGTACTCTCACTCCTTGTTGTATACCAACTGTTGTGGGAAATCTCATGAAGTGGGCCATAACTCTAGTGACCTTGATCCTTAAGTTTAGGGAACCATCCTGGTGAGCGCATGTACTTCACCCTAGACCTTAAGCGCCAAACCTCTATTATGCACAAAGGGAGATTGCTTGCTTTAATCATCATCTGTTTGTGTGCTTAATGTACATGTGAATAAGTGCCTATTTAGGCGCAATCACGCATAGCATTTTTATATCATACATCCCATCTCATGAAAATAAACGCCTCTTGAGGCATAAACATGCATTTCATTATGTCACTTTGCATATCATGCATGGTATTTCCAAATGAGTGTATCACATTCCATCATCATATCATGGGAATAAATGCCTCTTAAGGCGCATACATTACATCTCATGTAGGTTTTTGTTTTTAATTAGTTGCATATCATGCATGGTGCTCTTTAATCGCATCGACATACAAGTGAGTAAGTGCCTCTTGGGCAAAAACTTGCGTTGCAATTGTTGTTTTTAGTCATAGTGGCATGTACATAGTTTTTTTAATCCATATCATGCATCTCACCTCATATGAATAAACAGACTCTGCAAAAGAGAGGAAGGAAATAAAAAAGGTTGTTACATTTTGGGTCACTTGTTTTTCTCTCAAATAATCAAATTCACTTCTTGAAAAAAAAAGAATAATGGGGTGTCACGATTTTCTGGGGTCAAATATTTAATCAAGAATAACGACTTGACTTTTTCTTTTGAGACGTTCGTGTGCGCATGCTTTGAAATAGTCCATCCTTCGGCTTCACTACAATGAAGGATTTGCCCTATCAACACTGACATTACCCAAGTTGATAAACATAAGCCTTAGAGTTGGTAGATTTTCTAAGTTTATCCTTGTCTACACTTGTTGGGTGGTCCTTGAATCCATCGAGACAAAAAAAAAAAATCATTAACAAAAAAAAGGAAAATGAGAAAAAAAGAAAATAAAGTTCGCTAGACTGAAAACCAAAAAGGCAGTTTTGGCAAAAAAAAACATGTTTTGGTCAAATCAGTAAGTTGAATGAATAGATAATGTTTGGTATCATATCTTTTAAAGCATTTGTCTAATCTGCATAACATGAGATTTTCAAACTCATCCTTTTTTCATTACATTTCCACCATAAAACCTACATTTTGAATTTCATGGAGGATCAACATAAAAGGGGCACACTAGCCTGGATAGACTGCGAGCAAATCTCTTAGCATGAAAATAAAAAATAAAAAATGTCTGCAAGACTGAAGACCTGAAAGGGTGGTTTAGGCAAAAAAAAACAAGAATAAAAGTAAGGGACAACCTGTAACATGAACCAATTTTCTTCCTGAGTTGAAACTTCTTGAAAGAGAAAATAATCATGTTTTGGAAATGATGTGTGACCATGTTTATTTATCATTAAAAAGAAAAAATGCCATCCTTCTTTCAAATTACCTTGAACAAGGGTCACCTCACATTGATGGTTTGCACTTTTGTTTGACAGACAGTTCACCAATAAAAAATCCATCAGAATCAAAAAGTTTGAAAAAGACAAAAAAAATGACGATGATGATTTGGTTACATCAAGAAGAAAAAAAAGGAGAATCAATGTTTAGAAAAAAAGGAGAAATGGTGAACACATAAGAGGCAAATGAATTTATGATGCAGCATTATTCAAAGATCATTCTTCAAAGATACCATCACATCTTTTTGAGTTTTTACTATCTACATTTGCTTTCATACCCTTTGCCTTGACCATGATACAAGCATAATAAAGCTCACACAGATCCAAGACTGATTGTCGGTACCTTTCAAAAAGTTTAAGTCATGGAAATCATTTTGACGTGCTGAAAGGTTTGTCCATAATCCAAAAAAAAGGGAAAAATAAAAATTGAAAAATAGGTTTTGAGATTTGCTTTCAGTGATTCAGACAATTTTTGATAAGCCTGGTTAATCAATTAGATAAGGGGCATCCTCCTTCGTTGTTTCATTCTCACCCTTTTTATGGATTTCATCTTCATTTCCTACCATATCCTCTACTCTCAGCCTAAACTTGTCCAACAATTCCATACAATTGTCCAACCTTTTTCTCTAAAATCCAAACTAGACAGTTGCTTCATTTCACCATTCATATGACTTGTCATTTATCCCAAGATAAGGAAATTTCACCCTAACCATCATGGTTACACTAGAGGCAACGTCTAGAGTCCCTACCACATTTCAACCTCTTCATGCCTTACTATAACTGGGGCAGATCAAACACAATCTGTGTGTCAATCCAGGTCCTCAAATCAGAGAAATCTTTGAAGTCCTCTGAATTTGTCTAACCCTTTCATCAATAAATGGGGAAGTCAAACACATTTTGTACCCTGAAGCCAATCCATACTCTCAAGTTGGGCTAACTTTTGAAATCTATATCATTTTCTTCATGTCATCAATAGCTGGGGCAAGCCCAAACATACTTGGTGTCCTGAGACTAAATCAAATTGGGTCAGCTCCTTATTCGGTCCTCGTCACCTCATCCAACCCCTCCTAATCCCTTGGAAATTTTATGCATGTTGTTCAGATGATGCTTCAAAGAAAATGATAAAAAATAAAGAGTTTCAATAAACTGATCAGACCAAAGAGTTGAAAAAAAAAGTAATGTCTCATGAAGAAGGGGACACCCTATTATCGGACCGAAGGCAAGTGAAAGAAAAATAAACCAACTGGGGCAATCCTTTTCACCCAATCCTTTCCATTTCTACTACCCCTTTTAAAACAACATCCCTCGTTCATACCCTTTTTTCCATACATCAAAACTGGGGCAGTTTTCAGGATTCTTGTGTTTTTCAACCTGATATTCACATATTGCTTCTCCTTTGAAGGGTGTGAGGAGACAACATGCCCGCACGACTATCTTAGTCCCCTACACACTCTTTCCAAACATTTCTAGCTTTCACTCACTTGTGATTTCAAACATGCGTGCACTAATATCATAAAAAAAGAAAGGCAAAGATATACTCATTTCAGATGTTAGACCTCGATAAATGTGACATTCCTCACTTTCATGAAACATTGAAAATAAATATGAGTTTGATGATTGCAAATGAAACAGTTGGCTCATACTTGCATAGAATAATCAAAGGACAAAACACAACCAACATTGTTTTCATCAGGCATTCAACTTTTCATGCATATCGAGGTTACAACACCCTGATCCTTGCACCAAGGTTACGACACCTTGAATCTCATGCGTATAGGGGTTATGACACCCTGATCCCTGCACCAAGGTTTTGACACCTTGTTTCTCCTACATATCGGGGTTACGACACCTTGGTCTCTGCACCGAGGTTTTGGGACCTTGTTTCTCATGCATATCAGGGTTACGACACCCTGATCTCTGCGCCAAGGTTTTGACGCCTTGTCTTTCTTGTTTAAGTCAGGTTTTTTATGCTCTTCCAAGGTTCTACACCTTGTTTTCTCCTTATTAAGTTGGGGCTTCAACACCCTATCAAAGTTTCAACAACTTGTTTCTTCTCTTTGAAAACATGGCTACCAATGTTTGAACGCCTTGTCAACTATCTCTTGCAATCATTACTCCATTTCAAAATAGGTCGATTTTCATCCTACATATCTCCACAGCAATGAGTTTGATGATTGAAAAGAGAACAATTGACTCTAGCAAAAATTTTCAAAATGTAGAGCATAACAAGTTTTTCATCATGCATTCATGCATTTCATGATCTTGATCTCTACAATAATGTTTTGATCCCTTGTGCTTAAAAATAAGAAAACATGCTTTCTATCATGCATAACCATTTGCATGATATATCATCGTTCATGTATTGACACCAGATTCGAAAAGCATAAATATCTTGACATCATAACATGAGTGAGCACTTTCATGCATCATACATCTTCAACCATTGTTTCTTCTGAAGGAGTCGATTTATAAAAACATCTTCTTGGCATTGCTCAAATTGATGGTCATCTTCATTCATATGAAAGACCTATATGTCCTCCAAGTCCAGTTCCGTATTGGCCCCCAAGCCTAGTTTCGTACTGGCCACCAAGCCCAGTTTTGTCTGGCCCACCAAGCCCAGTTCCGTACTAGCCCATCAAGCCCAGTTTTGTTTGGCCCACCAATCCCAACTCCGTACCGGCCCACCAAGCCCAGTTTCACGACCCTCTCCTTAGGAATGGTCAACTCTTGTGTTCTCCTTTCGGATAATGACCCTCTCCTCAAGATTGGTCAAGTCCAGATCCTCCTTTCATCAAGGCCCTCTCTGATGGAATGGTCATTGATTTCTTTCTTTACATCAAGGCCCTCTACGATGGAATGGTCATTGATTTTTCTTATGTTTACATCAAGGTCCTCTCCAATGGAATGGTCATTGAATTTTCTTATGTTTACATCAAGGCCCTCTCCGATGGAATGGTCATTGATTTTCTTACATCATGGCCCTCTCCGATGGAATGGTCATTGATTTTCTTCTGTTTACAGCCAGATCCTCCCCAATGGAATGGTCATTTATTTCTTTCTTCACATCAAGGCCCTCTCCAATGGAATGGTCATTGATTTCTTTGTCACATCAAGGCCCTCTCCAATGGAATGGTCATTGATTTCTTTGTCACATCAAGGCCCTCTCCAATGGAATGGTCATTGATTTTTGTCACATTAAGACCCTCTCCTATGGAATGGTTGAGTCTTGTTTTTACTTTCCATATCTCATGACCCTCTTAACGGAATTGGTCATCGCACCCGTTTCAGTCGGTTTCTATTCATCCTCTTCCTCCTTAAAATTAAGACAAAATTGGTGTCTCTATCTTTACTTATCTTTTACTGCGATAATTTGAAAATGTCACATTTTCATATTATCTAATAAAATCTAAGTAAAGAGGGGCAGCTGTCAACACCCAATTTTGTCTAGGTAATACCTTTTTTTATTTCTCTTTTTTCTTATCTTATCTTATTTTACTTTTATTTTATTTTTATTTTGTTTTATTCTTATTTTATTTTATTTTATTTTTGTTTTTAAATTTAATTTTTTTTAATTTTGATTTTAATCATATTTTGTTTACTTTTTTTATTTTGTTTTATTCCTTTTTCAAAAAATATGTATATAAAAAAATGTTAAAAAAATGAAATAAAAAAAATAGGAGAAGAGGTTAACGTAAGATATAAGGTCTCTGATAGGTGGGATGGTAGCTAGCTGGCTATGGTCATGATGGCTGAACAAGGAAAGAGCAGGAAGCAACATCTGCTTTCAGCCTTATCCCACGTCTCGAGGTAGGAAATTAACAGGGCAGAGGCACAACAAATATCATCAGAGGTCCCTTCATTCAGGGGGATTCACCTTCTTCACTCATGGGGGTTTTTTCTCATTATGTGCTCTGCAAAACAAAAAAATCACGCCTTCATCCTCAGAATTCCATCTAAAACACCAGAACCCATTATTGCCCCCTTGATTCGCTCGACAGATTCACCTCCCCCCAATCCTCCTCAACATCACGCCACCATCCCTTTCGGCTTTCATCTTCAAGCACATACTCATACCTTCATCCAACAACAATCTTTTCTTCCTCAATATTCGAATCCACCTGCACAAAAACTAGAGATAGCAGAAACCCAAAACCAAAACCCACACGCGGCAACCCAACCTTACCACAAACCAACCCATCCCACACAGTCACCAACAAACACCATCACCTTCGACCTGTAATCAGAAAATCAAGCAGATACTTCACCACCACTCTTCGTGTTCTGTTACATCCCGAACAACATCAAACTCTCACATTTTCTCGATCACATACATCCAATCGGAACAGAGAAGAAAGAGAAATTGCTGGCGGCGATGCCGCCGACGGGTCGAAGTTCGGGTACGCGAATCATCGACGGCTTCGATCACGGCTCGTCCCGCAATGGTAGGGCTCCGTATCGTGGCACCCAAAACTTGGTGATTCGCGCGAGAAGAAGAATGGAAGGCTTGAGGCGCAGCGGAGGCGATCTGGGTCGCGAAGGCCAAGGGTTGGGCTTCCATGGTGCTAGCGTGTCCCAATTGCAGTGTCCGATGCGGTGGCAGCAAGTCTTGGTCGACTGCGAAGGTGTGACGAAGGAGCCTCGCACTCGGAATACGAGAATGAAGGAGCGTTCACGGAAAAGGAAAGAATAAGGTTGAGACGATGACCCGAGCGCCGGCAGCTCTGTCGACGGTGGCTGTCGTCGTCGTTGGCGTTTAAGGTTGAGTAGAGGCGCGTCCCTGGACTGGAGTTGTGTTGGTGGCATCGAGAAGAATAGGCTGTAGGGAGAGCTTAGGGTTTCTTTTTTTTTCTCTGAGAGAATAAAGGAAAGTGGCTTGACTTTTCTTTTTCTTCGCACACCCCTGCCCATACTGCATGCACCCCTTCTTTGTATTTTAATTGGGCCTGTTTCACTGTTCTTCGTACACTCCCCATTTTACTTACTCTCACCCTATGTCATTGTGTGTTATTTTTGTTGAGTTGTTTACTTCTTCGTGCACCCCCTTTTTTAATCTCTGCACCTCCTTTAATTTGTGTTTTGCTGCTGTATATTTTTCTCTACGCCTCCCTGTTATTTGCTAGTATCACACCCCTTTTTGTTTTGGCCTGGTTTGCTGTTACTGTGTGCAGCCCATATTCCACTTCACACACCTCTAGTAACTACCTACTGCACCCCCAGGTTTACTAACTCCACCACTCATTTATGTTTTATTGTCAATTTTGGGCATGTTTTATATTTTACTTGTTGCACTCCCATTTTTATTGTACACACCTGATTTACTTCATGCACCTCACATATTACTCATACACCCTTATATTTTTGTTTCTCACTTTTATCCCTTTTTTAATTCCACCTTTTTTTATTTTATTTTATTTTATTTTTTTCTTCTTTTTTTTCTTTAAAAAAATTAAAAAGAAACCAAATATTTGGAAATTATAAAAATACAAAAAAAAATAATAAATAAAAAATGGAAAATATTTTCTTGTGTCTGTCCGGTCATTCGCACAGTGTGACACTTGTTTTCAAAAATATCAAAAATAATTCTCTTTCAATTTTGATTGTGTCTGTCTGGCCGCTCGCGTCGTGTGTTCTTCCAAATAATTCAAAAAAATACTAAAAATAGTTTTCTTGCTCCTTTAGTGTCTGTTCGACCGCTCACGTCGTGTGAGATACGTGATCCTTGATTCTCCATTGTGAGATACGTAGGAGCAAGGCCAGCCCTTGTCAGGTTCACCTCCAAAAAATCAAATCTTTTTTCTCAATTGTTTTTCAAATATCTTTTAAAGAACTACGTAACCCTGATTTTTCATTTTTAATGAGAATATGTAGGACCAAGGTCAATCCTTGTCGGGCCCAAAAAAATTTAAAAAATATTTTGTTTCTTTTAGCATTTTTGTCTTATTATTTTTGGGGAAAATTAATATTTTGAAAATCACATCAACTTTGCATTTTTAATTAAAGGTACCGCCCTCGAGTGGGCGCGGTAGGGTGCTAACACCTTCCCTACGCGTAACCGACTCCCGGATCGAAAATCTGGTTTTTTGCATACTTGTTTTATTTTTATGGTTTTCCATAGTTTTCCAGAATAACTATGGTGGCAACTCCAAATCTCTCTTTAAATCCGTTTTCTTTTTTCGGTTCGCCTTCCCGTCGCGATTTCGGTTGCGATAGGTACCAATAGGTTCGAAAGCTGGAGGGGAGGGATTGGAAATGGGTGGGATGGATAAAATTAGGTTTGTTTGGTATAATAGGAAAAGGAATGAGACAATTAGAAAGTTAGTGTGTTTCACTAGAGTTTTTTTTCTCTATATCTCATTTATTTCTATTAATCTATCTATTTATCTCATTATTTCTTTTCTATTTCCCTTCAACCCAATATCTTTACTTTTCTCGTTATTTCTTTCTTATTTCCATATGCATATTTTAGTTTCACCCACTTTATTTTTCTACTCTACCAAATGGACCTTAGAAGTATATTGTAG
>Ga0214543_1012900_pt1 | contig 10821 bp, 5 predicted proteins | sample CNSS2metaG_FD_160094 | JGI IMG/M metagenome (GOLD analysis project Ga0214543, IMG submission 160094) | Root nodule microbial communities from cowpea collected in UCLA plant growth center, Los Angeles, California, USA - CNSS2 | ecosystem: Host-associated > Plants > Roots > Nodule | place: USA...
ATAATCCAAGTTTTTAAATTTTTGAACAAACAAAATTAAAATAAAGTTCTGACTCCATGAATTTGTCTCATTAATGATAACATAGACTTTTAAAAAGTTCAAAGTAGAAGAAAGATTTATAACTAAAAAATATTTTTTATATAAGTATCAATATTTTCTCCTCTTCTACAGAAAAATTATATATTTTATTAATTTATTTTAAAAATAGTCATTACATATTACACTTTTCTTAAAATCTGATCAGTTAATAGTTTCTTAAAATTACTTAACTTAAATATATTTAATTACCAAATTAAAAATTAAGACTTTGTTTTTTTTACCTAGCTTATTGAAAAATATATTCATATTTTTCAAAATCTACTTTTCATCTTCCAAAAATATAAAGATGTTAAGAATTAAAACAATTGTCCAGTTTTTTCCAACACTACTTCCAAGCTATATCTCAAATCCACACAAATCCATCTTTACACTCTCTCTCAAATCAATCCACACAAAGGAACACAGCCTAAGGGCTAACTACCACAATTGGAGCTAGAGCAACAGTATAATTTTATGAAAACAAAATCTTTTTGTAGTGTCAACACCCAATTTCTTCCGCACAACGACAATAAAGAGAAGAGGTAAATTTAATTCAAAAAATAAATATTGAGGAAATAAAAAAACAAAAGAATAAGTTTTTATTTTACTTTTAATTTGTATTTATTTTATTTTAATTTTAGTTGTAATCTTATTTTATTATTCAATATATTAAAAAAGAAAAAAAAAATTAAAAAAATGAAAGTTAATTAAATATGCGGCTTGGCCTGCCATCCCTTTCCTCCTTCATGCAAGGAAAAAATGGTCATCTTTACGTTTTTTCCCGCTTTTGGGTCTTTGGCATGAGAAGAGAAATTTTGGGTATTTGTATGCACCCACACCCATGGTAGTCGTAGCATGGCAGTTGCAACAAATGTGGAGCGAGGCAACTTGCTTTTGTTGACTTTAAAATTTTTTAACAAAATGATACGATCCTATCCAAGAAAGAGTATGATCATTTCTGAATTTGAATCCTCAATAGGCACAACACGAATAAATCAGAGAAGAACGCAGAATAAGACAAAGATGGAGGACGCCACAATGTAGCAGATTGATAAGTCAAGTGAAGATTCGCCAACAACATGCTTATCTTTGATAAGAACCAGAAGCCTAAGCCAAGAACAAAGAGAATCCTCTCATTAATGAAATCAAATTCAATATATGACTAAAAGTGTCCACAATAGTTTTTGGTACCTCTATTTATAGGCACAAAAGTTTAAGCAAACCTGAAAAACCCTACAAGAAGGCCCAAGCCCAAAACATAAAAGCATAAACTAATTTATAAAAGAAAGCTTAAAGCCCAAAAATATAGAACATAACTAATTTCTAAAAGAAAACCCAAAGGTTCATCTTCAAGTTCTTCTTGTATGGAATCTTGGGATAGTCCTCTATCATTCCTTCCTTCTTAAAGAGAATTTGTCCTCAAATTCGTACCACTTGAACTTTGTGAGATAAACTTCTATCATATCCTCCTTCTTAAAGAGAATTTTTCCTCAAATTCGTCTCACTTGAAGAGTCTTTATCATTCTCCCCTGTTTGGAGAGAATTCGACCCCAATTCTGAAAGTTCCTCTCGGGTCAAATACGCACCTTATAATGATATATTTGATGGTTCTACAGTCATTGTACATCCTCCCCAATCTACGTTTCAGAGGTACCAGAATTAATAGAATAGCATAGGGACTCAAACTTTCCCGAACCGATCTATTTTCCATAAGTTGCTCCACTTGCTTATGTATCTCTTTAGTTTCTTCTAGGTTACTCCTATAGGTTGGCCTATTAGGAAGGGATGCACCCTGAGTGAGGTCTATATTATACTCAGTACCCCTTTTAGGAGGTAAATTATGAGGGATGTCTTTAGGAAATACACCATCATACTTCTTGAGAAGGTGTGCCATACCTAAAGACAAATAAGGTTGCACAGAAGAGAAACAAATATTGTTAGGCATAAGCAAATATAAGGGTTGTTTCTTAATCAACGCTCTGTTTATCTCTTTCTCTCAAGAAAAGGCTTTTATCACTCTTTATTTTTTTACCTTCCTTTTCTTGTTTTTTTCTGGAATTTTCTCTCTTCCTTCTTTTCTCTCTTGCTCTCTTCTCACTCTCATCTTAATTTGATCCTCACAAACCTCTCTAGGAGATAAAGGTGTCAGGGACACCTTCTGTCCCTTAAATAGGAAAGAATACTTATTGGTTAGACCATCATGGTTTACCTCTCTATCATATTGCCAAGGCCTCCCCAACAACAAGTGACTCGCTTCCATAGGTACCACATCACACACTACCTCATCGACATATTTACCTATAAAGAAAGCAATGTTCACCTGCTTATCTACCACCAGTTCTCCATTCTCACTCAACCATTGCAAAGTATAAGGACTAGGGTGCATAGATGTCACCAAACCAAGCTTTCCCACTAGCCGTTTACTTGCTAAATTTGTACAACTTCCTCCATCAATGATGAGTGAACACACCTTTCCCCTAACCATACATCTAGAATGGAAAATATTTCTTCTTTGGGTGTCATCTAACCCCTTATTCATACTACCCAAAAATCTCCTAAGCATCAAGAGATCTCCCTCCAAAGGTGGTACTTCACACTTTCTTTCCTCCCCATCACTGCTAGATGATTCAGGTGATTCCCCCACGGAATGCTCACTAATGTAATCACCATTTTTCAACAACATCATAGTTCTTCTGTTGGGACATTCGAATGCTATATGTCCTCTACCCAAACATTTAAAACATTTTTTTGAACTAGAACGTGAAGAATAATCATTATTAGATTGAGAAGTTACTTTACCATTTGAAGACTCCATCTCCCTAGATTTAGGAATGGCAAAAGTAACTTCCTCCCTTTTATATTTCTCCTTATCTCTCCAGGGGATGACTTCTTGTAGGTGTTTCTTCTCTTAAGTTGTTTTTTCCACTTTGGTGGCTTGGTGAATAAGATCCTCCAAAGTCTCATAATGGTGCATTTCCACCACATATTGAATCTCCCTATTTAATCCATTCAAGAATCTAGCCATTGTGCCATAGGTGTTTCTTCCACTTAAGCTTTCATCAAGGTGACCTCCATCTCTTGAACATATTCTTCAACACACTTATTTCCTTGTGTAAGTCTTTGTAATTTGTTGAAGATCTCCATTTTATAATAAGGAGACATAAATCTTTCTTTCATAGCTACCTTCAATTGCTCCCATGTAGAGATTGGCAACTGCCTTCTTCTTGCTATGTCTGTAACATCCCGTCTGGATATTACTAATTTTAAGTAAATAAAAAAAAATAGATCAAATCATTAAAACATCGCATTTATGAATAATTCCTCATTTCCCAAAAGCACGGTAAATTTAAAATTTTATTAGATTAATAAAGTATCCGAAATCCATAATTACAAAACTGAAAGTCTCATCAAATAGGCCATGAGCCTTTAGAATTTATCACAAATCCAAAGATATAAAACATAAACATGAAAGTCCCATGATATCCCCGCTCCTTGACTAAGCCTCACCAGCACCAGCACCACCTGCATCAACATCATCTGCTCACGTCTATCGCGTACACGATCATCCCCACACACAAGCAGATAGGGTGAGCTTAACAATTTGAAGCATATAAAAATTGTATACACATATACAACATATCATTATAAACAACACAATCATTCCAAAGGGCCTCCATTCTTTTAATTCATACCACCTGGCCACAACCAGGTTATTCGCGTTCTACATCTTCTAGTGATCACTCCAAGATGACTTGCTGCCAAACCTATCGGCCACAACCGATGGAGCACGTTCGGAAAACCATGCTACGGATTATACACCGTAACGCCAGGTGGAGTTCCCAAATACGAATAGGGTTCGTAACGTCCCAAGACTACCAAACTCGTCAGCTCATCACTGAGGAGGGCAATCCATCTGGACCCATCCGTACTGGCCACAACTAGCAAATTCACACCAACAACACTCGCTAACCCGAGCTCAACTCAAGGGTTCCTCGTGTTCATCCACCATCCCGAGCTCAACTCGAGGGATGTCATTCCGAGCTCAACTCGAGGAATACTATGTGCTGAAACCTTATCCCGAGCTCAACTCAAGGGATACGTTCCGAATTCAACTCAAGGAACACAACAATCTCACCTTTGAAGCATCACCAAAAGCCTTGTAGATCACGCCTACAGAATCTAACAACTAGGACTTACAACAGCCAAATCGCCTAGCATGGGACACGTACCGCTAGGCGCTAGCAGCTTCCATATCGCCTGGCGGAGGACACGTACCGCCGGCGCCAAGCGCCTAAGAACCACCAATTCTGCAACCACCGCCTGGCGCGACAGTCCACACCGCCAGGCAGACGTGCTCTAGGAGGCTACTATTTCCGCCGCTATCGCTTGGCGGGACCTTCCCCTCCGCCAGGCGCCACCTGCACCAGAACCCCACTGTTTCCTTGCTATCGCCTGGCGGGTCCAATACATCTGTCATGCGCTATACCAGTACTCACGTAGTACCAACTTCCAACTCTTAGAATAGATTATAGTAGCAAATTTGGTCTGTACACTACTCCATTTTTCACTCCAATCCAATTAGTTCACCTCTATACCATTCATACTCATATGGATTTGGACTTAGACTACCAAGTCAGTCACTTAGTTATGTTTCTCTCTACTCTACTAATTTGGTTCCACAACCCCGAGGAGTTCGCATTCTTGCCAAACCAGTACATTCATATCCTCTGTTGTGGTCCTAGCATCACTTGACCCTTTTCATTTCCTAACATGTCCACTATATTACCAATTACATTTCCTTCAACTTCTTTATACACCTATAATCTACTGGCCTATAGTTGACACTGAAATTATCATCCCCTTACTTAGGATTACTCTACATCAGCCTCTACACCAGCTCTATTCATCCAATCCTACCTCCTATGTATAATCTTTTCCTGTGATTCTCACTAATAGTCACCAAATTTAACCTCCTAATTTACACGTAACATCACTAAAGGTTGTTATGCAACTGTTGTCTCCAATCTCCCGTAGCGACCAAGAACCCGATCCACCAAAACTAAATGTCCAATATTCTAAAAACCATCACAGCACGTTGCATTCTCGCAAGATTAGTAACCCTACACTGGCGCCTGGCGGAAAACCCCGTGCCGCTAGGCGGTGCATTAGTTTTGAGATACTCAGAATCCTGCCTTGCACCTGAGAGCAGCCCAACTTCCAAATTTGCCTTCTTTGCAGTTTTTCCCCAAATTCTCACGCAGACTCACTTGTGCCTATAATGATTCACACCTAACACATGCACCCTCACTCTACAGTGCAATCCAACCCTAAATTCATATTTTCACAACAACACCCCAAGTGTTAATCCCTAACATGACATTTCCACTGTTTCATTCAATCATGCCCTCTAATACTTAGAATTTTTCGTCATTTGACATCAAAATAATTCGCTAATAATTACAGTCAACTTTTCCACCGATCAGAAACCACCCAGATCACAGAAACATAATTCGAGACGAAACTCGCTTGTGTCGCCTGACGGTAGCATGGGAGCCGTCAGGCGCTTCATACAAACCCAGAAAAACTTGGTGAATCAATAAGTGTCGCCTGGCGGCAAGGAAGGTGCAGCCAGGCGGTTCCTTCTCTAGGAACCCAAAACACCAACAATATGATGAGCCGCCCGGCGGGTGTGCATAGCCCACCAGGCAGTTTCTGGAAAATTTCCAAAATTCACAAAATCATAGATAAAACAGTAATCAGACATTCAATTTATCATGCTTTTCATGTAATTATATAGATAGATAAATAAATCGAAGTCCAGCTCCCCTAACCTGGATCCTTTTACTTAAAAATGGATTACTTGAGAGCTTCCAATGATCACCAATGACCACCATTTTTGTCTATCGCTCAATTCAGTCCCAAAACCTCACTCAACCTCACCAATCTCTATAACTCGTGCTCTCTTTCCTGAGTAAAATTCCAGCTTGCCAAAACCCTCACTTTTACTACAATTTGGCCTTTTATATGGTGCCTTATTACTAGGTTAATTACCAAAAACGAATCAAGTCACAATTGGTGATGTTAATTATCATTTATTGGATCTTTATGGCCTGTTTTGCGGCCACCCTTGGCTGCCAATTCCTCTAGGGTTTACGTTAACCCTTCACATTCAAGCCCAAAGCCAAAAATAGCAAAAATAATGTTTAACCAAGGCTCTCCGTGGCCTAAAAACATGTTTCGCTTCATCATTATGAGAAGAATGGTCTGAATCATCATGTCTCCTTCTTCTTCTCTCCATCTCCTCTAATCTCACGCTCACATCTTCATTACACTTTTGGAGCTTTTCGAACAGTTGTGTTGATTGTGTTGTTGCATTTGATTCATTTGTAATGTGAGCTTATTAAGTGCAACCATAAGTTTCGAGTCTTATGTGATAGAGGATCAATATTCTGGGAAGAAGTCATGTCTTGCAAGCAAATGTTAGAAATAATATATATATTTTTTGGACCTCACCACTCTACTAAGTGTTTCACTCAATTTTCCACTCGTGTATCACACTTATAGGATTTTTCTTCAATGTACTCTCTTGCCTTTTACCACTCAAATTCCCTTTAGGCCTTGACAAAGAACTTCAGTAGCTTAAGCAAAGAGTGAACAAACAAAGTGAAAAGTGTTACGAGATCTAAGTCTTGACTCAACAGGTGAAAGAAAATAAAAAACTCTAGAGAAAACTTCGAAGAATTTTAAAAACACAAAACAAGAAAATTAAAATTAGAAAATAATAGGACTACCAAAGAGATTTAAAGGAGACAACATGGAGACTCTAAGAGAAAGACGGATTGCAAGTAGATATTAATAAACCATAAATAAAATTGCAATAAAAAGTTGTGTTGAACTCCCCGTTTTTTTTTATCCTTTTTTTTCCAATATATATTTGTTTCCTTTTGACTTTGATCCTCATTATTTTTTTTACAGTTCAACACAAAAACAAACTAAACAATTTATCCTTCAAACCCTCATACTCATGTAAATCAAAGTAAGTGCACTTGCAAATTCCAAACACAAAAATAAATAATGTCCACGAATTAAATGTAGAAATACACAATTTAAACAGAGAACAGAAAAGAAAAAAAAATGCAAAATATAAAAAAAAAATCAACCAAATTGGAAACAACCAACCTTAGGGGTTTTACTCCTTACAAATGAAAGAAACAAAATTTAAAACAAAATATAGGACAAGAAAACATTGAAAATTGTAGTTTTTTTTAATATGACAGAAAAATAACATAGAAGAGGAAATTCAAACTAGAACCTTGCTCTAGATACCAAATGATATTATCCTATCCAGGAAAGAGTATGATCGTTTCTGAATTTGAATGCTCAAGAGGCACGACACGAATAATTCAGAGAAGAACGCGGAATAAGACAGAGATGGAGGACGCCACAATCTAGCAGATTGATAAGTCAAGTGAAGATTCGCCAACAAGATGTTAATCTTTGATAAGAACCAGAAGCCTAAGCCAAGAACAAAGAGAATCCTCTCTTTAATGAAATCAAATTCAATATATGACTAAAAGTGTCCACAATAGTTTTTGGTACCTCTATTTATAGGCACATAAGTTTAAGCAAACCTGAAAACCCTACAAGAAGGCCCAAGCCAAAAAAGTAAAAGTATAAACTAATTTATAAAAGAAAGCTGAAAGCCCAAAAACATAGAACATAACTAATTTCTAAAAGAAAACCCAAAGATTCATCTTCAAGTTCTTCTTGTATGGAATCTTGGGATAGTCCTATATCACGAAAGATGAATGAAAAAGGGAGTGACCGGAAAAAAAGGTGGAGGGAACGAGGAGCTTAGGCAAAGCAAGCATAAGAACTAAAGAAACAGACATCAACTCTCATCCATAACACCTACATTCATCTTCTCCAACCTTCCAACTAAACCACTATAATTAATCATCTTTCAATTTCACTCCTCTTCATTATTCCTACTCCCTGCAATATCACTTTTATATCCACCTGCAAAAAACCAGAAAGAATAGAAGCTTTTATGCCATTGTGTGTTCCTTCATCTTTTTCGTCGACATTTTGTTGTTCTTCCTTGCCAAAGATTGGGGCTTTTGTTGTCGTTGACGGAGAAAATGAAAGCACACACAATGGCACAAAAGTCCTAATCTCTCACGAGGAAGAAGATCAATTTCAACCTTCGTCTCCACAAAACCCATAATGGCATGCACAAAGGATGGAAAAAACTGAAGAACAAAACCTTGGGTTACTGCTTCCAAAGTTCAAACCTAAGAAAAGGAGGGGAGAAAGGTTTCTAGTCCAACATTATGGGTTGCAAGTGAAGAGGAGAAAGGGAGAAATGTTTCTGTTCAAAAATGTGCACAATTCATTTTGATTCTCTATGCCAGCGTGGACGATTTGAAAGAAAATTAAAAATTACAAATGAAAAGCCACGCATGCTGCCATTTAAAGTGGTAATGAAAGTGGTAAGATCATGGTATCAACAAATCATTTTCCTAATCGAAATTGTGACAAAATATATTTGGTAGTGAAAACTCTAGTGACAAAATAGTTAGTGACCAACTTTCAATTTGGTCACTAAACAAACACCAACATTTTGATTGGTCACTAAAAGATTATTCACATTCATGTATAATGGAAACATTTAGAAACCAAAATGTATTGGTAATTTTGGTTGGTAATTTGGTCGCAAAAGCAATATTTTAATATATTCTAAACAATTTTCCAACATGCTTATAAATAGTACAAATTTAATTATACTAAATAACAATCAACTCCAATATATAAAGTAAAAAATATTCACTACAAGGAAATTTTTAAATAATAACCAATTTTAGTGGCAAAAAATAATTAGTCACTATAATGACGAATTTAGATACAAATTTATATACTAAAAGTTATTGGTAAATAAAATAATTTATATTATGAATAAAAAATTATAATTGGTTTTTAAATTGGTAACTAAAATAGTTTCTATTATCAATAAATTGGTCACTAACATTAATTACCCATACTTTGACTACAAAAGATATTAGTCTCAAAATATGTAATTAAAAATTGGTCTCTAAACATTTTTTTGTTACTAAAATTAATCATTATTTAAAAATTTTCTTGTAATAATTATAAATATTAAAAATATATATTATATGAACCAACCTAAAACCAAAATAAAAATAAAAACAGTTCTAAATAAATATGCAAGTTTTAAATCATCAATTAAGCATGCAACTAGTGGTCTTGTGGTCTATTATTACTATAATGATCTACTATGTAAAAGTACGAATTGATCTAAGTATTACAACAATTCATGTATAAAATTAGTGAAAGTTTTGAAAAGATACAAGTACATTGGGCTAGTGAGGGATAATAACATGTTAAACCAATTTTCTCTTACATTAGTGAGTTGAAGAAACACAATTGAAACACAACCTTGAAAAACATTGCAACCAAATAAAATGAGACCAACCGAACATTATTACCTCATAATGACAAATTAGAGAATCACTACAACATTGACATAAAATTTCTAACATTGTGAAGGTACGAAAGATTCTACCATTGATATATCTTTATCCACAATCCCCCTTTCATGCAACAATTCTGTAAAAATAAAATATTGAGCTATATGTTTAAAATAATTAGATTAAAAGTGCAATAAAAGAAGTAATGAAAAAATTGTTTGCTGGTCTTAAGTTCTGATTAATATCTAAACACCCAAATTTAAATACATTGTTTAATAAATTATAAGATTTAAAGTTGAAATAATATATATCAGGTAATAATCTTTTTCGCTTTATATTTTCCTCAAGGTTACCTGCTATCCAATACCCTTTATTAATACACTACCCTATCTTTTATTAAAAACTTGAGCTGCTATCCGCATTATTCGCTCTTATGAGAGAACTGCACATCAATTTTGAGTGATGTACTACTTGATCCAATTCTTGATCACATGCACTTTTGCGTTTTAAGTAACATTTGCATCAATTATTTGTTTATACTTAATCAGAAGTAACAGAAGTCAAGTTTGCAAAACTTCTCTCCCCTCTTTTACAATTTAAGCATCAGTTCAAATTATGATGGTTCCTTTTGTCAATTATGAAAATATGCGTAAACACTGGACTTCACGATGCATCCCATTATTTCAGAAAGGAGCCAAATACTTTTGGAGTTTTGCACAGATGACAACTGGTTTCCTGAGATATTTACAACATTATATATATTATTCTTTAATCTGGCACAATCCAGTTTCCCATTCTTGAAAAGAGTGTTATTTCTGCTAATCCAAACGTCATTCACAATATTAGTTATACCTGCTTGCAAAATTGCACTCCATTGCTTGTCCATGATGCTTTACACAGCTGACAAAAAAAAAAAGATCATTGTTAATTTGCATACCAGAACTAAACCATCTCCAAAGCTGGAAGCCAATTCACAACAAAGAAAAGATATTATGAAGTTTCCTCAGAAGTGGCAATGACAGCACCTACACAGAATGGTGCTACATCTAATTTTAAGTTTTCTTTAGCAGGAGGAATCCATAGAAAAAAAATTTTGGAAGGTGGAATGAACTTGTTTCAGATCCTTTTCACCAAGAAACTATAACACAAATATATATATATATATATATATATATATATATATATATATATATATATATATATATATATATATATATATATATATATTTATATTTTTTAAAAATTATATTATGTA
>Ga0214543_1012901_pt1 | contig 10820 bp, 8 predicted proteins | sample CNSS2metaG_FD_160094 | JGI IMG/M metagenome (GOLD analysis project Ga0214543, IMG submission 160094) | Root nodule microbial communities from cowpea collected in UCLA plant growth center, Los Angeles, California, USA - CNSS2 | ecosystem: Host-associated > Plants > Roots > Nodule | place: USA...
CTTGTCCTATACTAGAATATGTGGACGGTTTATGACAACCTTTCATCCCAACAAGTTGAGGACTCAAGGTTGGAGGACTGTGTACCGTCCAGGGAATGGCCGACCTCAACATGCTCATCAGGATTCCGACTTGATAAATATTTATCATAAAACAACGAGTTTTAGTCATAGGCCGAGATGACGAGCATTTGGGCCGAGGTGACGAGCATTTGGGCCGAGGTGGCCGAGGTAACGAGCAGAGGTGACGAGCAAATATCACTGGATTTTAGGAATAACCACCCACATGCGAGATTTCAGGAGAGAATAGTGGAGAAGCGGGTAGGTTGGTTAGCTAAAGATCTGGCATTAAAATAGCAGTTTAAAAACTGAAGGACTCTATATATACATGAGGGATTAAGGAAAAAGGGAAGTGAACTCAAGAAGGAGAGAGAGAATTATTGTTCTGATTTGGCCATCATTCCTAGACCGGAACATTGGCGCCCACCGTGGGGCCCGGTAAAACGAGGTCCCAACCACAATAACATAAAAAAATCACGATGATAAAGTACTCCACGAAAAGCATCTACGACGGAGTTGGCAACGTAGAAGAGACGACATAGGTCTTTTGATTCTCGACGACAAGGGCTCGTGATGATCTCTGATGAGGTTTCAGCGGTGGCGGTCTTGACGGAACTGAATGGAGAGGTGAGCTCTAGGCCGACCTCGAGCAAGAAGGGGTTCGATTTCAGTCAGCCTAAAATCTCCCCCACAAGCACGATCCTAGACAGAGACGTAGGCTCTGGACCGACCTCGCCACGAGCGAGTTGAAGCCTCAGTACGCTGAGAGTTGGCCGACCTGACCGACCTCGCCACGAGCGAGTTGATGCCTCAGTACGCTGAGGGCTCTCCTCGGTTCGACCTCGCTACGAGCGAGTTGAAGCCTCAGTACGCTGAGAGCTGGCCGACCTGACCGACCTCGCCACGAGCGAGTTGATGCCTCAGTACGCTGAGGGCTCTCCTCGGTTCGACCTCGCTACGAGCGAGTTGAAGCCTCAGTACGCTGAGAGCTGGCCGACCTGACCGACCTCGCCACGAGCGAGTTGATGCCTCAGTACGCTGAGGGCTCTCCTCGGTTCGACCTCGCTACGAGCGAGTTGAAGCCTCAGTACGTTGAGAGCTGGCCGACCTGACCGACCTCGCCACGAGCGAGTTGATGCCTCAGTACGCTGAGGGCTCTCCTCGGTCTGACCTCGCTACGAGCGAGAGAATACCTCAGTACGCTGAGGACTGAACTTGATTCGACCTTGCTACGAGCGAGAGAATACCTCAGTACGCTGAGGACTCAACTTAATCCGACCTCGCTACGAGCGAGAGAATATCTCACTACGCTGAGGACTCAACTCGGATCCGACCTCGCTACGAGCGAGAAAATACCTCAGTACGCTGAGGACTCAACTTAATCTGACCTCGCTACGAGCGAGAGAATACCTCAGTACGCTGAGGACTCAACTCGAATCCGACCTCGCTACGAGCGAAAGAATACCTCAGTACGTTGAGGACTCAACTTGATTCGACCTCGCTACGAGCGAGAGAATACCTCAATATGCTGAGAACTCAACTTAATCATTTTATCTTACTTGTGTCAGTACGCTGAGAACTCAACTTAATCATTTTATTTTACTTGTTATGTTGAGGTCTCCCTAAGCCGACCTCAGCTAGATCATTTTATATATTACTTGTCTTATGCTGAGGTCTCCCTCAGACCGACCTCAGTTTAATCATTTCTATCTCGAGGTCTCCCTTGGGCCGACCTCATATGTTGAGGTCTCCCTCAGGCCGACCTCAGCTTGATTGTTTTACTTATCTTATATTGAGGTCTCCCTCGGGCCGACCTCATATGGTGAGGTCTCCCTTAGGCCGACCTCAGCTTGATCATTTTACTTATTTTATGTCGAGGTCTCCTTCGGACCGACCTCAGCTTTATCATGTTGTATATTTACTTGTCCTATACTAGAATATGTGGACGGTTTATGACAACCTTTCATCCCAACAAGTTGAGGACTCAAGGTTGGAGGACTGTGTACCGTCCAGGGAATGGCCGACCTCAACATGCTCATCAGGATTCCGACTTGATAAATATTTATCATAAAACAACGAGTTTTAGTCATAGGCCGAGATGACGAGCATTTGGGCCGAGGTGACGAGCATTTGGGCCGAGGTGGCCGAGGTAACGAGCAGAGGTGACGAGCAAATATCACTGGATTTTAGGAATAACCACCCACATGCGAGATTTCAGGAGAGAATAGTGGAGAAGCGGGTAGGTTGGTTAGCTAAAGATCTGGCATTAAAATAGCAGTTTAAAAACTGAAGGACTCTATATATACATGAGGGATTAAGGAAAAAGGGAAGTAAACTCAAGAAGGAGAGAGAGAATTATTGTTCTGATTTGGCCATCATTCCTAGACCGGAACAATATATATATGGTGGTTACACCATTCCTTCATAATGTGTGGATATGGTAATTTAGAAGGGTAATTGATTAATAATATGTTGGATGATATTTTAACTAGGAATGGTAAAATGGGTCAGGCCCAACAGATCAAACCGCCATCCTACTAAAAAAAGACAGGCCAAGACAAAGATTTTAACTTGCTAGCCCGCATCAGCCCGACCTGCTCAACTTGTCAAATCGACGAGCCAGCCTGCGAGTTTAACTGAGCCAACCCTATTTTTTTTTAATACATGTGTGTTGTAGTTTTAAAAAAAGTGTAGTCCAAACTCTCATCTCTCAAACTAAGGCTCTCATCATCCCTCATCTCACTCTCACTCATGGCAAACTCATTCACTTAGAGTAAAACCTCACATTGGTGGCAAAGGTACCACTTAGAGCAACTCTTCTTCCCTGCCCTTTAAACCTTCCTCTCTTCTCACTTCCAGAACCCTTTTTCCCTTCCCTCCTACTTCGCGCAACATTCCTCCCACTTCGAGCGACTATGATGACGCTCCTCGTTCTCTCTAGTGATCATGAACCTACTTAAGCTTCAACAACATACGAATGGTGGTTATTTTTGGTTGTGATGAATTTTTAGGTCAGGGTTTTTTTGGATTGGGACATTTACATATTGGGGTTTTTACAAATTGGGATTTTTGAGAATTGAGATTTTTGGATTTTTGTGGTGTTCATCTTCTTCCTTTTTTTAGGTCATGCTTGTTTACTTCTTAGCCTCTCTCTTTGTGAAATCCCTTGCAGACTAAATTAACTCTACATTAACTCCATCTCCATTTTCTTTGTTATTGGAAACTTAAAAAAAATAGAGAAGAAAAAAATGGCGGGTCAACCCACCAACCTACCAACCTACCCTATTGCGGGAAATGTTCTATTATTCAACCCGTATGGAGTTGAAATTTTTATAAATGTTGAGGTCATGAACAAAAAGGAAAATGAAGTAGATTTTATGGTTTTAGATGGATTTAATGTTATTATAGATTTATAGGAACCAAATTCTAGTTAAAAAAGAAAAAAGATAATCTTCAAGTTCTACTAGTACACAATCTCAAAGGTGAAATTTGAGAGAAAGGTTCAATGGTTGTTCCGTTGAAAAATGTGGTTGACTATTTTAAGCAATTGATAAATATAGTTGGTGAAAAAACTTATGAAAATGACATAAAACAAGGGTTTAAATGAGGTACATTTTGCTAAAAATGATAATGGCTAGCTAATTCACAATAAGAGACGGGTGAACTGATTGTAAAAACTAAACTTTAAAAATTGGGTTAACTATGTTTTTGGTCTTTAAACTTAAGCAAATTTGGTTTTAATCCCTCTTTTAAAGTTTGGTTTAGTTAGGTCCCTATCCTTTCAAAATTCAAGATACCAATCCTTAATGACTAACAACGTTAATGGTTTCTTTAACATGGCAAACGATAATCCACGTTAGCATTTCATTTGAGACACGTGCTAAATTATTTAATTTAAAATATATTTTTTATTTTCTACTTCATCTTCTTCTTCTTTCTAAGTCAGGGCACCCATCCCAACTCTCCACTTTCTTTATGTCCAACACCACCACCTTCCATTCATGACCCACACATACAATCTTCATCTCATCCCTTACATTTCTCACCCACAATTCTGATTTGTTTCAATAGAAAATACCCATTACAAAACATATATTTATCTTCTATCTCAACAAAAAATACCCATTACACCATCCATCCATTATTTTCTTCCTAATGAACTTCACCACATTCATCTTCCATCTACATTTTCATCTTCACACAAACCCACACTAAGGAGAGACAAATTAAACCAAAGCTCCGTCATCATGTACCTTAAGTTCATTGCTGATATAAATACTAACAACATCTAAAAAAACAAAACTTCACCAGCACACTTACACAACCTCACACATCATCATCATCATCAAATTTCATAAAATTCATACAATAGAATCTTAATAGAAAATTCAACAATCTAAATGCTTGAACCTAAAAACAAAGAAGAAATAATCAAAAGTTGTTTCTGGTAGTGTTGTTGTCGCAGGTTAGAGAATTCGTTTGAACGGAGGATGTACATTGATTGCTCGCGAATGAGATCTAGGACAAATAAGAAAGCTTCGTGCCGAAGAGAAAGAGGAGAGACAAATATCAACGATAATGGCTTAGAGTTGCAACAGTGAGGTGGCTGGTAGGTGTCGAAACTTGTTTTGAAAAAGGAAAAACCCTCGTGCGAAATAAGGAGGGAGCGACGTCAACCTTGCTGGTAGGGATTCCGATCGCATGCTATGTTGGCGGCACTTTCGGTGGTCGTTGATAGCGCCACCGACGTTTCTAGCCGATTTTGGGATAGTGTGGTGGTTACTAGTCTTAATGTATTTGGAGGGAGAAGAAACTTGTGGGGGAGATTTGAGGGGAGAAGCCTTTCGATCTGGGTGAATGTCGAAGAACAACCTCTGGTGGAGATTTGGGGAAAGAAGCCTTTCGATCTGGGTGGATGCTTGAGAACAAGATGAAGATTTGGGGGGAAAAGCACTAATTTGAGAAAGAAGAAGATGAAGTGGAAAATAAAAACTGTTGTTGAAATTAAATAATTTATCACGTGTTTGACACATCAAAGAAAACACTAATGTTGTTAGTAATTGAGGAATGATTTCATGAATTTTGAAAGGATAGAAATCTAACTAGACCGAACATTAAAAGATAGACTAAAATCAAAATCGTTTAATAGATTAAGAACAAAAATCATAATCAACCATTAAAAATTTCATGAAAACGGATGACTGAAAAAATTTAGATATAATTTTTAATAGACTAAATCAATAGCAACAAACATAAAAAGTTAAAAAAAATGAAAAAGAATTAACCAAAGAAGTTTTTATACTACATCTAGTCTAATGCAAAAAACCTTAGTTGTATTTTTCACTAATTCTTAAATAAAGTATGATTATAAAATCCTCCTATGTCACTGGACCAATAATATAGAAAAAACCTCCTGAAAAACTCTTCAAGAAGAAAAGTGTTGAAACTAGATGATACGAATCCCATTAGACCAAAGCTCTAACTGGTTTTCTAATTATAATTTGATCATAACAAATTTTATAAAGTAATGAAGATATATGTTAATGTGTTTAACATATTATAGTCCTGTAGAAAAAGGCTTTCATGTTGCTAAACTTTTGTTTATTAAGTGACTTGTAAGGAATAGACGAAAATAGGATATCATTTTACACGTCTTTGACTAGCATGTCTATTAATACTTTGATATATTGCTCACATATTTTTTCTCTATTTTCAATATTTTGCTTGAATATGATTCATGTGCTAACAACGATCATAATACCTAAGATTAAAATTATTTAAATGCTTATATAAGGTAAAAATATTTAAAAAAATTAATGTATGAAACAATTTTAAAAAAACCCTAGAAATGTCTTATAAATAGGGCATAAATAATAATAAAATAACTCTAGTGATGATTAATTGAGGAGAAATTAATAGTTAAACAGGTGAAAAATTTCTTTCATCACCTTCATTATTCTCTATCATATCAGTACATTTATTTTTCTTTTTCTAGGATTTTTCTCTAACTTTCTTATTCCTCTAAACTCGGTGTCTTTCATAATCTGATTAGAGCTTTATGGTAGCTGGAAAGATAAATATAATTTCTAACCAATTAGTTTTAGTTTTCCAACAAGAGTAAGTTCTAATCTACTCTAAGGATTTCTTATTTTCTTCCTCTTCTTTTCGATTTGTCATCAATTTTGGTAAGATTAGTTAAGAAAAGTAATCCTCTTAATTTTGTTATGCATATACTAAAATTTTATTATGTTTGAATATTTTGCTTTAGATATTTAGATTTTTAGTAATTTTTTACTTGAATTGGGAGTTACTTTAGAACCAAAAAATTACAGGTAATGAAAAATGTTTATATTTTTTATATAGAATCCTAGGATAGATAATTTTGTTGAGGGTGACTTGATCACAATATCTTAAATTTTATGCAAGGATTATGTTTTGTATGAAACAATTTGAATGTTTGAAATTGAGGGAGGATGCTATTTGAGTTTTTGGTTAATAGAACATTGTTTTAAAATGATTTGAAAATGAGACTCTATTTGAAATGTTGATATAGTGATTAGGTTATGCGTATTAAAGCATGGATTTTCTTAAATTAGGTTTTGAATATGGTTTAAATGAGTATATATATATATATATATATATATATAACATGTTGAATTGAATGATTAAAGGATTATATTTTAGCCATTGTATTGATAATTTTGAGTTTGTTTAAAAGTTGTTTTTGTTAAAATGATTTTGAATACAAATTTTGGAAAATATATTTGGTTTTGAAAATATATTCTGGCTCTCAACTAGATTGTCAAGCCAAAATATTTTCTTTTGTCTCTTTAATAGATTTAATATGAATGTTAAATATAAATGTAAATAGAATACTAATGTGTATATTTAATCGATTCACTACAAAAAATATTATTTCTATTAGTGGTGCATTTTTAGCGGTCTTATTATACCGTTACAAATCAACAAAAATTCTATCAATTATTCAAACCGCTACAAATTTTAAAACTTTAGGTTTAAACAATGAATTTGTGTTTCATTCAACAGTGTATTCTTCTCAACAACTCAGCAATGCACCTTTTCCCTCTTTTTCTTTTTCTCCAAAAATCATGATTATTTCTTCCTCATCCCCCACCAATCAACGCTCTTCCAGCGACGAAGAGGTACCTCTCCATCCAGCGACAACGTCGTTTTTCTATTCACCAGCGACGAGGAACTTGCATCCCTAGCCAACAATGTCTTATCTTTCTTTGTGCCGGCGACGACAAACTCCCAACCCTAGCTGGAGGCGTCTTCTCTTTCTCTACACCGACGACGACGAGAAACTTGTAGTAGTGGTCCCCTCTAGTAGCGAGTCCTCTTTTTTTCTTCATCAACTTCATAACAGGGTACCATTCTTATATGATTTTGGTTCATATGTTGTAATCATTTTTTGTCTTGCATTGTTGTTTGGTCATTGATTTAATCTTTTACTTCAATGATCATACTGATTACTTGAAAAACGTTGATGCTATGATTTTTTCATTACTCATTGTTCTACCCCAAGTATTGGCTAAATTCATATTTAGTTTGTATTTTGTATGAAAAATTTATATTATTTTGATCTTATTTTTTCTTACTAAATTGTTTTTATATTTCCCTTGCACTTGTTTTGCCTTGCGTAGACACAGAACTTGAATGTAAAGGCTTTGGGACTAGTCAAGAAAATAAACTGCCCACTTTATAAGAATATTTCCATGGCTTCATCTGGAGAAGTTGTAAGTATTTTCTTTTGAACTCGTTTGCTCTAAATTTATATTTATTATATAACTTACAGAAAGAAGAAATTTAAATCTATTTGTCAAAAAAACCCAAGTTTGTCAAACTTAAGATTCTTTGTAGATGGCTAAAGTGCTAGGACATGAACATTTTGAAATGCTTGAGCAAAAAGGTTCCTTAACTTCATTTATAATGGTATAGTATTTGAAGGAAGTAATTAAAACTTACAAGATCCCTTGATCGTAAAAAAGAAAAATAAATCAGATTTGAATCTGAAATAAATGAAACAATTGTAGAAAATGTTGGACAAATTCGGATAACTGAATCGAATCCCACACTAATACATGTATATCAGGGTTTTATCAAAGTCATTAGTAAAATTAATGTCAATCAATAGACATATTAGTATGAGCATCAATATATTCATCCATCAATGTACTATGATTCTGTTATTGGTCGATTTAACCTTTGAATCTTGTACTCATTTACATCAATTATCAGTTGTCCCAATTGATTATGCATACTTTGTATTGCGACATTCATCATTTGATTCATTATAGCATAATGCTCAATCAACATTTTCATAAGCTTTTCTAAAGTAGCCTCTCTAACTATTTCATTCGTTAGTTGACTTAAATCATCAAACATTTGTTCTACTCTAATAGCCAACTTTAGAAGCCCATCCTCCATACTGTGGTGAAGTGTTCTAAATTTTACAATATTAGCAAATCTTGGATGGAATTGGAGGGTGGTATTTGTAGTAAGAACTAATTCTAGAAATTTGTTGTTACTTGCATTCTCCATCATGTCGCAAAGTATTATCTCATTTTATACCACTCTTGCTCAATATTTTTGCATCATTGATAAGCTTGCTGTGATACCCTGACTATTATGTAAATAATTATTATTTGATAAAAGATGGAATGAATTTTTCTTTTGTACAAAAAGATTTTCCTTGAGAGAACAAAAACAATAACATAACTTCATATATATAAGTCAATAGTTTACATCTCTATAATTGTTCATGAAATATTATAAAAATATGTATTTTGTATAATCTGAATAAAAGATTATGTATATATTTTTAATATCTCTTAAAGGTATTAATATAAATTATCCACGAGTCAATCTTCAAAAGATTTCCCAATTTCTCGAACAACTTTCATTGAGTAGGTTCCTCTTCTACTCTACAACAGATACATATAAAAGAGAACTATGAAAGGAGTGAGGTCTTTATAAGCTTTAAATATTAATCTTAATAAACTCAATAAACAATACACACACTCGGGGCCTAGAATTTGACTTACAACCACATGACTCAATTTCATCTTATAAGACATATGGATCCATATTCCACTTTTGATGATCCACTATGAACATCAAAAGCTATTTTGGGAAATGATTAGGTAGTTGATATTTCTCTTAAAAACATTGGTATAATCATAATTATTTTTTTTCGAGAATATTAGTCATTTATAAGCCCATAAAAGAGATGTATACTCACTGCCTAACATTGGCGATGCCGAGCAATCAGATAGTCCCAAGTTTAGCCTATGAATATCCTAGTTCAGGGTGTTATTCTGAACTATTTAAATACTCACCTACTTGGTAAAACTTCCTTAAACCCCATCATGGTCTCTGCCTTTCATCACACATGTACCAAACTATGACTTTCCAAATACAAACACTCAAACATTGGTTTTATCTCAACTTATTGAAACCATACCTAAGTTTCTTTGTTGATTGACATACTCTTGGACATATTGAAAGATCATAAAATGTGATGACTATCAAGTTATGTCATTCTTGACCAAAAATATATATCGATACACAGATAATATAGAATTACAAAAATATGTATTTTGTATAATTTGAATAAAAGATTATGTATATATTTTTAATATCTCTTAAAGGTATTAATATAAATTATCCACGAGTCAATCTTCAAAAGATTTCCCAATTTCCTGAACAACTTTCACTGAGTAGGTTCCTCTTATACTCTACAATAGATACATATAAAAGAGAACTATGAAAGGAGTGAGGTCTTTATAAGCTTTAAATATTAATCTTAATAAACTCAATAAACAATACACACACTCGGGGCCTAGAATTTGACTTACAACCACAAGACTCAATTTCATCTTATAAGACATATGGATCCATATTTGATAAGTGCCAAAATTCAGTAAAGATTCATAACAAACTCTGGCACTTATGCTTTAAATTTGTGTTCATTTCATATTGATTCTCCCTAAACCTAAGTTTCAATCACATGCTTCCAAGTTTTGATTTAAAGAAATCATTTGATCCTATTTTGTGTGTTTTTCAGGAAAGATTAAAGAGAACTCAAGAAGAGTGAAGGAGAAAGTAAGAAACAGAGAAAATAGGGAAGGAATGCTGTTAACTTCGCTCAAAACCAAAGCATTCTCGCCTAAGCTAAAGCCACTACCGCCATTCTCGCTTAAGCGACGCAGAATCTCACTTAAGCGAGAGTTCGTGCAGTGGAGACCCTCCCTTGCGCCATACTCGCCCAAGCGAGTTCAGATGCTGCCAATCTCGCCTAAGCGAGATCCTTTCTTCAGCTTGAAGTACTCTTGCTCGCCTAAGCGAGATGTTGGCTTCAGCACATCTCGCCCAAGCGAGAGGCTTTCTTTGGGATGAAGAATGTTGTCTCGCTCAAGCGAGACTTAGGTAGCTTGAGCGAGACTTCGTGGGTATATATTCTGAGTGCATCAGAAAGTGAAATCAGTTGGAGATTTTGGGGAGAAAAACTGCAGACTTGCTGGAGCTGTGACCACGAGCTATAGAGTTCACATTTTCTTCTTCTTCCTTAGCTCTTAGGATTTTGATAGCTACCATGAGTGGCTAATCTCTTTCCTTGGGATTGAATGTAATCTACTCAAACTTGGATGTAATCTGGTGATATTTATATATAGCATTTCTGTTTTACTCAGTATTGGTATTATTGTTCTGCTCTTAATGCTTACTTCTATCTGATCAATAGA
>Ga0214543_1012903_pt1 | contig 10820 bp, 9 predicted proteins | sample CNSS2metaG_FD_160094 | JGI IMG/M metagenome (GOLD analysis project Ga0214543, IMG submission 160094) | Root nodule microbial communities from cowpea collected in UCLA plant growth center, Los Angeles, California, USA - CNSS2 | ecosystem: Host-associated > Plants > Roots > Nodule | place: USA...
CCACTGGTACCAGCCATAGAACTCGTACCCTCGTCACCAAGCAACCTATCTTTACTCCTCTCCGACTCAGTACTCTCGCTACTACTAAACGTAGACATGCTATCACTACTAGACATACCTGGTTTTGCTTTTTACGAGAAGATGTCGGTCGAAAGTGAGAACTAGTCGGACAGTATTACGTGCAAAAGATCTCTAGATTCAGAATTCTCGCAAATGAAACAAGTAACCTCCCATCTGTTTTCAAATCCATATTTATGGTCCACGATCTCAAACGACGAAAATCGTCCCGCCAAAATGATACCCCAGACCAATCGACACCATCATTACGAAGGATATGACACTTCAAAACGACGGCGCCAAAATTTTTTCGATTTGACCAACTGACACCCCTTCACCTACCTTCTGACAGTTACAAATTCTTAGCCATAACACTGTTCACCACACTTAAAGGCTGGGGGACTGGTGTATCACACCTAGCCGGTTCCGCTAGCACATTAAAACATATCACCCTTGGCCGACAACTCATATCGGACAAGGCTGGGGGACTAGTGTACCACACCTAGCCAAACTAGACCAAACAAGTAAACAATATGTATATCGAGGCAGCCAAGTATCCAGCCTAGTTCGGCTTAGCCTAACCTACACCAACGTAAGCCATCAAGACAAATAGCCGGCCTAGACCGACCACTCCAGCATATCCGCTAAGTTTAGAACCTAGGCCGACCACTCTAACGAACTCAACATAATGGAGACGTCCATTTCCAATAAACCTTAAGGGCCTGGGTTTGGGCCCTGGCCCACTCGCAAGCCCCACCTAGAGCCTAAGTCAAGGCCCAGCCCATGAAATGGTCAAACGTCATTAATGCTCTATCAATACGCGTGGACCCCATCATTTAAAGGTACACATTCATTAATCACTGATTTGACTTAAGGAGAACTTTGACTTACTTGAGCTTCGGAGACTCTTCTGTAGGTAACCCCTCCTGGGTCCAAGCTAACATGTATCAACTGAGAAGAGACCAACTGAGGAGATAGCGAACTACATGGTAAGGTGACGCTTGTGCCTAACCTATCTTATTTGTTCTCTGTAGGAACAATATATATATATATATATATATATATATATATATATATAAAATTAAGTTCAAAATATAAAACTTATTTTTTATGTTTATAATTTAAAAAAAATAAAATAAAATTATGTAACACATGTATGTATTGAAACTTCAAATTAAAAACTAATAAAACATCATATATTAATGAAGCTCCATGAGTGATTTTGATGGTTGAATGAAGCTTCCTTGAAGCAATGATGAAGATGCACCGAAGAAAGGAGATGTGATTGCAGTGGAAATGATTGGAGAAGGTTCCTAAGAGGTTTGGCCAGCTTAGGGAGGAGGGCTAGAGGAGAAATCTAAGAGAATGCTCTAGCAATTTGGACTCTCAAAATGCAAGTCATGGAGTGATCTCAACATGTAATTTGCACTAACAATTCAAGAGTACCCTTTACAAGGTGTGAAGACTCTCATTTATAGTAAATAGCATCTCCTAAAATGAAAACCAAATGCAAGACTAATGGTATGAAAATGCAACGTGGCCATGTGAAGCCCATGTGTCTAGATCTAGATATAGATCTAAGATCCACAAAAAGTGGATCACATACCATGTGGCATGTCACACTTTCCTCATTTAACACATGTGCTAAATGTGTAACTCATGGCTAAAGTTGTATGCAAACTTGGTCTATACTTTTGTAATTAGGCTTGAATGGACCCAATTGTAAAAGCTAGATCAATTATGACCCAAAACTACTTCTAGTAATTTTACAATTTATTTTCAAAGCATGGCCTAAACAATTGTCCCAAAAAAATTTAATGGACTTTTAGGAAGCTTGATCTTTTACTTCGGGCCCATTGTGGTCTTAAAGCTATTAGGCTCAAGAAAGAAGAATCATGATTGACCTTTGATTGGGCCTATGGTTAGGCCCAAGTCATCATTTATTCCTCCTTGAAGAGGATTTTTCCTCAAATCTGGAAGGTATATACTCCTTCAAAACTACATGATCCTTTAGAGGCTAGCTACTCCTTTATTGTTGATCATAGTGTTTCTTTATTCCTCCATAATCAAAATGGGTTGTCACCTTCAGTAGCACTGCCTTCTTGATAGAGTTGTCAAAATGGGTTGAAACCCGCGAGCCAACCCGGCTTACCACGGGTTTTGTCCGAGTTGGGTTGAAATTATTTTATAAATTTCAATACGGGTTGTTTTTTGACCCGACTGACCCGAGTTGAACCCGTGGTGAGCCGGGTTGCCTCACCAACTCGTAAATAAAGGGTCACACAAGTATGTTTTGTTAAGTTGGGCTTTGGATTTGGGTCATGTTAGGTTGTTTTTTTAGCCAACACATAGATAATTTGTATTTTTCTAATTTTGGTTTGTATTTGGATTTTATTAAAGTTTATTTAGATTTTAAGTAGAATTATAATCTAGTTTTGACTCAAAAAAAAATTAAAAAAAATTGTATTTTTGTTAATTAAGTGAGCCTGTGAGCCAACTCGTTTAACCCACCAACCCGCAATGGGCCGGGTTGGGTTGTAATTTTTTTGGCTCACTAATTAGTGAGTCGGGTTGGGTTGACTCACTAAGTAATCAACCTGTGGTGGGTCGAGCCGGGTCTGGCTGGGTTACCCGTTTTGACAGCTCTACTTTTTGAGTAGGATTTCTTCTTCCTTTTTCTCTTTCTTCTCAAGCTCTACTTTTTCTCGCTTTCCTCTCTTCGCCCTTTCAGATTCTTTCCTTTCCTCTTCCTCTCTATCTCTTCTTTCCTTCTCCTCTTTCTCTTTTTGTTCTTCCATTGCTCGAGCTCTTACAATTTTCTCTTCTCTAACTCATAGAGTTTCTCTCTCTTCTGCTATCATATTTACATGTATTTGTTCCTCTTTCTTCTTTCAATCTCTCTTGTCTTCTTCTCCCTCAAGAGCTTTTGAACTTTTTCTTTAAAATTTTTCTCTCTACAAAAGAACTCCTTCTCACTTTTAATAAATTTTTTGCCTCTCTTGATTATTTCATCTCTCATTTTAGCTCTTGGTTGCTCTTAAAAGAATGTGGAACAAACTTTCTTCTCATGCATGTCCTCAACTCATTCCAATTTTTAATGGAAGATTCATTGTAGCGACGCCTATCTTGGACTAAAGAGGTCCACCAATACATAGCATTACCCTAGAAAGGTAAGGGTTGCTAGAGGCACTTTTCTCTCTTCACTGACTTGGTGGTAAGCAAAATTTGCTCCACATTCATCTCCCAGTCCAAGTATGCCTCTACATTGTCTTTTCCATAGAAGTAAGGTAAGTTAACCTTAACTTCTCTAGGGGTATGCTCTCTTTTTTGCCTCCTAATGTTAGAAGACTGATGATAATATTGCTCTACCCCTAGGTTTTGGTCATAATCAAACTCACCACACATACTTCCTTTTTAATGGTAATGACTTTGGACCTTTGGCTCTCTTTCGTCTCCAAGAGCTCTAACCTCTTTTTCAAGAAGGTTAAGTTCAATTTTTTTCTTTTATGTGATTTTCCCTTCTCGCTTGAGATTCTTTTTCAGTCCATAGTGAGAGTTGTTCTAATTTTTTAGAAAACATTTTCATAACATCTTTATAACTTTTAGGACTACTTTCACTATGTCTAGAGACTCGTCTTGACATCTTGTAATTTTAAGAGTTTTCTTTTAAGGGAAAGGTCCAAGGTTTCACGATTTCACTTCCAGGAAGGAGAGGTGAGTCACTTGGACTTCTTAAGTACCAAATCCTTCCATAGCCAAAGCTTGTACTACTACTTACTTTCCTTTTTCACTAAGAGATACTTTCCTAAAATTATAAGATGGATTTTTGAAAACTTTTCAAAGAAAGACTCAACAAACAACTACAACACTAAAGAATGGACGCCTAATTGGCAAGATTTTTGAAACTTTGGTTCCTTTAACTAAACAACTACACGTGAAAGCACTTAAATCTAGCTATACGGTCTATGGTGAAGTTAGAAGGCACTTAGAAGCTTCAAACTCACACCACTAAAAACACTTTACTATGATAAAAAGGTTCTAATTAGAAGATGAGATTGAACACCTTGTGGTTCCCCCAAGACACCTAATTAGGCCAATTACAAGAAAATAAATGAACAGAAACATGCAATGGTTACAAGTCACTTACGGTTGAAAATTTTCGTGATCACACTCCATTCCTTCCTTGGGAGTTTGCAGTCTCTTGGTGTTTACTCTTCCTCTCTTTTGGTATGAGAAATGGATGGTCACTTTGAGAATCCTTTAGCTTGAAGCTTCAAGTAGATTTTCCACCCTCCAAGATGCTACTACCAAGTATGGTAAACCTTAGTAGTAACCTCCTACACCACAATCCACACCACACCAAAGAGTAGACAAGGATGAAGCAAGAAAAAGGTTACAAACACAATGGAAGCTAAAACAAACGGAAGTTTATACAAGACAATACGAAAGATTAGCCAACAATGACAAGCAACAAAATTAAAAATATTCAACAAAGGCTAGCACATCAAATAGAACCTATGAATGGCACTAGAATGAGAATAACAAATTTAAAATAGCAAAGCCAATGGAAATCACAGCTATGGAACTTGTTTAATCTTTCACTTTGAACCTAAGACAAGGGAATTAAGTCACCTTAGTCATGGTCAACCGAATCAGGACTAAAACAAATCCAAAATGCACTTAAATTTGATTTATCACTCACTGCCAATACAGAAAACACAAAAACACAACCTTTATTTCTCATATTTTTTTATTTTTTTATTCTTCAACATTTTTCATTGATTTCTTTTTCTTTTTCATCCATAAGTTAGCTAAAAGAGGAAAAAAATCAAAACTCATTTTGGACCAGCCAATCGTTCGTCATAAATCAAACACAGAAAGTGTGCAACAGTGAAATAGTGAATTTCAGGAGCAATTTCGAGCAGAAAACGCGGAAAAGTCCCTCAATTTCAATGATTTTTCATGAATTCGTTTCTCAACTTTTTTCAGTGATTCTTTTTTTGAAATCTTCGTCTATCTCTTAGCTTTCAATGGGAAAAATCAAAACTAAAATTGATGCATCCAATTGCTGACGGAAATTCAAACACAAAGAGTGGTCATGTAGTGAAATGAGAAATTTAGAGAGCTAAGCACAAGTACCCTCGGGAATCAAAATGTTCTTGCTATTGGAAGTAGTATGAACTTGATTAAGAACTAAAATCAAGTATGAGACCTTCAAGAACATGTAAGACACATCAAGGATGATCCATACGGTGAAAACTGGCACTGCATTGGCTTCAAAACAGATTGCTTTTTAGCAAGTGAATTTTGTCAACACTTTTGCTTGTATGCCAAGTTGAAAGTGTTTCAATCAATTCAAACGGTAGAAACACATGGAAAGATGACAATTAACGAAATACATGACTTAGACAACATGTATAGATGCTTAAACAAAAATTTAACCAAACAAACAAGATTTCACCGATTAAAATGAAGAACAGCTCAATTAGAAACAAACACTGTAGATTTGAAAACCAATGGAAATCCTATGATATACACTTATTGATTCAACTTGAAGATGAATTTGAATCACTAACCAAGTGCATAACTAAGAAAAAACGGTGAAAAATAGTAAGACAATCAAAAGAAGTAATGAACATGACAGAAATTAACGCAAGGATCGACCACTTATCTCAAGCCGCAATGGAGATGGCTTGAGTTAGCTCTAGATACCACGTAATGAAGTTCCATGAGTGATTTTGATGGTTGAATGAAGCTTCCTTGCAACAATCACTACAAGAAAATGTCTCATTATTAACCAATTTTAGTGACCAAAAGTTGTTAGTCACTATAGTGACAAATTTAGATACCAATTTACAAAATTAAAAATTATTGGTTACTAAAATAGTCACTATTATAAATAAAAAATTATAATTGGTCACTAAATTGGTCACTAATTAATTAGAGACCAATTTAGTAACTAAGTCATTTTGGTAGCCAAAATCTAGGTAGCTAATTTTTAGTGATCAATTTTCTTTGGTAGTCAAAACCATGGTAGTTAATATTAAAAACCAATTTAGTGACCAATTATAATTTTTTATTCATAATAGTCACTATTTTAGTAACCAATATTTTTTTACTTTGTAAATAGGTATCTAAATTAGTCAGTATAGTGAATAACAACTTTTGGTCACTAAAATTAGTTACTAATGAGACATTTTCTTGTAATGAATGATGAAGATGCATCGAAGAAATGAGATGTGATGGCAGCAGAAATGATTGGAAAAGGTTCTTAAGAGGTTAAGCCAACTTAGGGAGGAGGGATAGAGGAGAAATCTAGGAGAATGCTCTAGCAATTTGGACTCTCAAAATGCAAGTCATCGAGTGATCTCAACATGTAATTTGCACTAACAATTCAAGAGTACCCTTTACAAGGTGTGGAGACTCTCATTTATAGTAAATAGCATCTCCTAAAATGAAAACCAAATGCAAGACTAATGGTATGAAAATGCAAGGTAGCCATGTGAAGTCCATGTGTCTAGATCTAGATCTATATCTAAGATCCACAAAAAGTGGATTACATGCCATGTGGCATGTCACTTTCCTCATTTAACACATGTGCTAAATGTGCCTCATGGCTAAGGTTAGATGCAAACTTGGTCTATACTTTTGTAATTGGGCTTGAATGGACCCAATTGCAAAAGCTAGATCAATTATGACCCAAAACTACTTCTAGTAATTTTACAATTTATTTTCAAAGCATGGCCTAAACAATTGGCCCAAAAATAAATCTATTCTAATGGACTTTTAAGAAGTTTGATCTCTTCCTTGGTCCATGTGAAAAGCATTTGGAGTTCTTTAAGCCCATTTTAGTCTTAAAACTATTAGGCCCAAGAGAGAAGCATCATGGTTTACCTTTGATTGGGCCTATGGCTAGGCCCACATCATCATATATAATCTAATAATGAATATAAAATATATGTTATAAAATATAATTACTTATGATAGAATATATTTTTAAAATAATATTAAATTATTATATATTTTTTATTTTTTGTTTTAATTTTAGTATGATTATTGTAAAAAAAAATAGTACCTGATGTGATACTTATTACTTAAAAGAGCAGGCTATAAAGTATTGTCATTATACTATAAAGTATTGCAGTTATATAACTTATAACCTGCAACTACATTGATGGCAGAGAATATGAAAATATTATTTTATTTAAAATATTAAATGTTCCTGCAGAGAACAAATAAGATGAGTTAGGCACAAGTAGCACCTTACCATGTAGTCCGCTATCTCTTCAGTTGGTCTCTCCCCGGTTGATACATGTCAGCTTGAACCCAGGAGGGGTTACCTGCAAAAGGGTCTCCGAAGCTCAAGTTAGTCAAAGCTCTCAGAAAGTCAAATCAGAGATTAATGAATGCATACCTTTAATTCGTGGGGTCCATGCGTATTTATAGAGCATTAATGATGTTCGTTTATCCAATGCGTCGGGCCTTGGCTTGGGCCCTAGCCTGGGTTATGAGTGGGCCTGGGCCCTAACCCAGGCCTCTAAGGTTCATCTAACGCGGGGACCTCCATTTTACTAAGTCTTCGAGAGCGGTCTGATCCGTTTACTTCTTGGCTTGTCAGATGCCGTCCTTGGCCGCGCACTATCCGTGTCGGCCATTTTGTTGTTACTTTAGCCTTTGTTTAGTTAAGTTCGAGACCATGGCGACCCAGGTCGTGTACTTGGGTTGTCTCTAGCATGTTCGTGAGGTTTATCATTTATATGGTTAAATTGACCAGGTCTGGTATAAGTTAAACTGACTCGGCCCAGGTTGAATACTTGGCTGCTTTGATTGAGTTTGGTTAGGTGTGGTACACCAGTCCCCCAACCTTGTCCGATAGGAGTTGTCGGTCAAGGGTGATATGTGTTGGTATGCTAGCGGAACCGGCTAGGTGTGATACACCAGTCCCCCAGCCTTTAAGTGTGATGAACAGTGTTAAGGCTAAAAAGGTGGTAATCGTCTGAAGGTAGGTGAGGGGGTGTCAGGGGTCAAATCAATATGTTTTGGCGCTGTCATTTTTAAAGGTAGAATCTTTCGCAATGATGGTGTCGATTGGTCTGGGATATTATTTTGGTGGGAAAAGTTTTCATCGTTTGGGATTCTGGACTATAAATATAGGTTTCAAAACAGGGGAATGGCTACTTGGTTCATTTACGAGAGTTTTGCATTCAGAGGTCTTGTGTGCGCATCATACTGTCCGACTAGTTCCCAAATCCAGTCAACATCTTCCCGTAAAAACGAAAACAAGTATGTCTAGTAGCGATAGCATATCGTTATCTACGTCTAGTAGTAGTGAGAGTACTGAGTCGGAGAGAAGTAAGGGTAGACGATTTGACGAAGAGGGTACAAGTTTTGGGGTCGTGACAAGTAGGATTCCAATGGAGACTGTAAGGGAGGTTTGAGAAGATCCCCCCGAAGAGTTGGCGGAAAGTGACTGGTCGGCGAAAGGTGGCTATGGGTGGGCGGCTGCTGACGTCCGCAGCCAATCATCCCTGTTCCGGTGGTCCCGTCTACTGAACTCTTGGTTAAACTGCACACCTGTAGTCTCCAAGGGTGTCAGTGGGGACATTGTTTCCCTAGAGAGGGTTAGTGCCATCGATCGGGTATGCCATGGGCAGGAGGGGGCTACCGAGAAGTTTTTCTACATGTATATGTGCCATTTCTCTCAACTTCATGTGCGATTGTCGTTAGACGACTTCATCATGGGCGTATTGCGGGTGTTGAATGTGGCACCTACACAGTTGCATCCGAATAGCTGGGCCTACTTGCAAGCCTTTCGCATCTTGTGCCAATCCTTGTATTTGGAGCCCACTCCTTATGCTTTTTTATATTTTTACGATACCAGACCCCGGCGGCCGGCTACTTGGTTATCTTTGATAAGTCGGCCCAGTATCAGCAGACTGGATGCCTTCTCCCAGTCTTTCAAGCATTTCAAAGACGGGTACTTCAAGGTTGTCGTCAAGGACGAAGGCAAAGCTCATTTTTTGAATGCAGATGGGAGTACCAAGTTTCCCTTTAGTTGGACCAGCAATCCTTCTCGGTATAAAGACATAGGGATGGAGGAGTTGTCGGCTGGTGATAAGGAGGTGGTGGGGATGTTGCTGAAGTTTGTTGATAAGTTGCCCACTAAGGGCCTAGTTAGGGTTTATAATTTGGTGCATCCGATAATAGATATCGAAGGTATCTGTTTGTTACTTAAACTGTGTTAATAATTCTAAGTTGTTTTGATCCAAATTGTGATGTATCATTGTAGGGCACATGGCGCAGTCTGGAAAGAAGAACTTAGCGCTTTTCCAAACGCTGAGGAAGGAGATGGCCGCTAAGGCCAAGGCAGCTGGAAAGACTAATGTTCCCAACTTGCAAGAGTCCGTGGTGGAGGTGCATGTGCACGGTGGGACGAAGAGGAAGGCTGAGTTACCACCTCGACCCGGGAAGGGAAAAGACGTGAAGAAGGTAAGGGCGGCCCTGCTCGAAACGGGGTCGGTTAGTGGGGCAGGATCGGCCAGCGACGAGAAAGGGTCGGAATCTGGGTTGATCGAGCTGCCGGAAATATCTGTGAGGAAGGACATTTCGATTACCCTCCCAGATACCATTTTGAATTCTATTGATGGCATAGATGTGGACCACCTTGTGAGGACAATGGTGGAGTTTGGGAGCAAGGCTTTAGTTTTGAGCCAGCGCGTAGGGTCCCGTTATAGGAGAGAAGTGAATGAGGGGGCCCGGGAAAAGGTGGAGGAGTTGCAGGGGAAGGTGGATAAGCTGGAGGAGGAAAAGGCTGTGTTGGAGAAGGCAAAGGAAAGTTGGGAAGCGGAGAGAAAAAGGTCGACAACATGGAAGGTTCGTTGCTTGGATTCTGAGGAAAAGTTGAATAAAAGGATAGGGGAACTGGAAGAGGACTACGATGACTTGAAGGACAAGTATGATAGAGTTGTTGGTGAGTTGGATGATCTGAAGAATAGCATCATACAAGAACACATCAATGGTTTTGAGAAGGCGTTGCGTCAAGCGGCTTTTTTCCATCAGGATGTGGACGTAACGAATTCGAGGTTCGATGTGAATAAGGATGTTATTGACGGGAAGCTGGTCCAGGAGGATGAGGACAGTGGAAATGAGGAGGTGCAGGAGAAGGTGGTGGAGGAGGAAAAGAAGGCGGGCGATTCCGAGGATGCACCTGTCCCCGCAGACTAGGATTTTGGTCTTAACTGATTCAAGAACATTATTTGAGTCTGTCTGTAATATTTGGTACATTTAGCTACATTGGTACATTATTGCACTTGTGTTTAAATGCGATTAAGATTCTGCGTGTTATTATGTATGTTGTGTTTTGTTTATATGTGGTGTGTGCGTGTCGCGATAAGTCACAAGATAAGGGTGTTCGACCCAGACCGCTTACTTGGGGTAAGGGTGGGGAACTTAAACGAATTAAGCACAAGATAAGGGTGTTCGACCCAGGCCGCTTACTCGGGGTAAGGGTGGGGAACTTAAACGAATTAAGCACAAGATAAGGGTATTCGACTCAGGCCGCTTACTCGGGGTAAGGGTAGGGAACTTAAATGAATTAAGCACAAGATAAGGGTGTTCGACTCAGGCCGCTTACTTGGGGTAAGGGTGGGAAACTTAAACGAATTAAGCACAAGATAAGGGTGTTCGACCCAGGCCGCTTACTTGGGGTAAGGGTGGGGAACTTAAACGAATTAAGCACAAGATAAGGGTGTTCGACCCAGGCC
>Ga0214543_1012907_pt1 | contig 10819 bp, 10 predicted proteins | sample CNSS2metaG_FD_160094 | JGI IMG/M metagenome (GOLD analysis project Ga0214543, IMG submission 160094) | Root nodule microbial communities from cowpea collected in UCLA plant growth center, Los Angeles, California, USA - CNSS2 | ecosystem: Host-associated > Plants > Roots > Nodule | place: USA...
CGGAAGATCCACAAAGGAGTTGGGTTGTGAACGGACAACGACTTAAGCACTATTTGGGGGGTGAGGTTGAACGCCTCACCACTGTCATTCATCTAGATGACGCATGAGCCTACAGGCGTCGAGCTAACGACGTTAAACAAGCGCTGACTGGGAGGCAACCCAGTGTTTTGAGTTTTTCTTAGTTAGTAGATTCAATTTCACCAATTTTTGGGTGCATCAGGTCTGTCACTGTTCGCCCAGCGAGTGACCACTAGCTTCGCGAGTCTGGTTTTTCACAGAAAAACAGTTCCAAACTTATGCAGACTCGCCTAGCTAGCCCCCACTTGCCCAGCGAGCATGACCCATGCACCAACAAAATCTTTTGTCCAATAAAATCGCTGGGCAAGTACTACTTGCCCAGCCCTTTTTGAACGAATTTTTGCCCCTGGAGCTCCTCGCTGAGCACATACACTCGCCCAGCGACTCCTTTTGTTTAAAAAAAAAATTTGAAATTCGAATTTTTGGGGGGAAACCTGACCACTCGCCCAGTGAACGGTGCCACTCGCCCAGCGACTGCGCAACATTAAATGTTGTCAGCGGTTAGTTGGGTCAAGCCTGCTTTTTAAATTTCCGAAGTAGCTCCCCCAACGAGTGGTATTGGGCCGCCCAGCGAGCGACTGCGGTTATTCCCATTAATTACTTTTCATTTTTAATCCAATTTTCCCTCTTCTTTTTACCCTAGCCGTTCCCCTTCCATCTCCCTCGCTCAGTTGCGCCTCCACCTTCACCTTTGCTCACACTTTGCACTTTAGCTTCCATTTTTCTCTTTGTCTCTTCCATCAAGTAAGTGATTTTTGCTTCCATTCTCGTTTTGTTGTTGTTTTGCTGCTGTTTTGATGTTTAAGATTAGTGTCAGGGTTCTGCTTTGGTTGATTTCATGTTCATGCTTCTTGAATTTGTGTGTATTAGATATTTGGTCCATTTTGTGTGCCCTTTTCGTTAGTTGTAGTTGGGTTAGCTTTGCGTTCGCCTAACGGGTGCGTGCTTGTGTGTTTTGGTTTGTTTTGATTCGTTGTGAGTCGTCCAGCGAGCAGTCCCTGTCCATCGAGATCCTCTCACCCAGCGGGCATGCTCGCCCAACGAGTGACGATCCCTGTTACTGTCTGTTCCAGTTTTTGGACCTCTCGTCCAGCGAGCCTGTTCGCCTAGCGAGTGAATCCACCTGTTATTGTTGTTTCACTGGTTTTGATTGTTCACCCCTGTAGTCTTGTGTTTTTATTCAGCAACCTTGTTTGTTCTTTATGTTGTTTTGTTTTACTTCTAGTTGTAATCCTAGTTTATGTAGTGTAATGCTTTGTGTTCTTCTTTTTGCAGATGACTCCTTCTAAGACTTCCCATGTTGCTAACAAGAAGAGAATTACCCGAGGCTCTTCTTCTCAGAATCCCCAACCAGACTTCATGGAATCAGACATGGTGCAGAATTTTGATCAATATAAATTCTCTTCGAAGACGGCTGCCGGCCGCTTTGCTGAGATAATGCCCAGGAGCTTGATACCTGAGAGGAAGGTCAAATTAAATCCTGGGGAGTATGATGAGTTTCGTTTGGAGCTTGAGAGGAGAAACTGGCATAAGGTGTTAGCAGACCTTCCTAATGAAATTAATGAAGTGTTGGTAAAAGAGTTCTATGCAAACGCATACCAACAAGTGAGGGATGGCCCACATCAATGTAGGGTGCGGGGGAAGTTGATAAAATATGACAGGAAGACGATAAATACCTTTTTTAGGACGGCATCACCTCCTACGGGCCACGTAACTCCATTTAGTGAATTCTCAAGTGCTCACAAGGATCATGATGCAATTGCCTCAACTTTGTGCATCCCGGGTCATACTTACATGTTGGGTGTCAATGGCAACCCTATCCGCATTCTCCGGAAGCATCTGACCTCATTGGCACAAATGTGGAGTGCCTTCTCCTACACCAACCTAAGCCCCAACACTCATACTTCAAATCTTAACTTAATGAGATCTTATCTCATTTATGGGCTCGTAACAGGTATGGACATGAACGTGGGGACCCACATTTCTCAGGATATCACCTACATTGTGGACATGGAGAATGTATAGTTGGATTTTCCTGCACTTATCACAGCTCTTTGCAGGGAAAAGGGAATCATTGCTGAAACTCCTGTACTCCTCTCCCTCCAGCCACCCATTGACAAAAAGTTCATTAGGAAGAATTGCATTAGTAGGGTGGAACTCAATGAACTCTAAGAAGGTGCAAAGTAATCAGTTTAATGGATTGGCTAATGAGAATCCATACACGCATCTGGCCACCTTCTTAGAGATATGTAATACAGTAAAAATCCATCAAGTGCCTGATGAAGCCATTCGCTTGAGTTTATTCCCTTTCTCATTGGCGGGAAATGCCAAGGTTTGGCTAAATTCTTTCCCCGAAAACAATCTCACTAGCTGGGAGGATGTGGTTTCCAAATTCTTGAGCAAGTATTTCCCTCAATCCAAGATTAACAAAGGCAAACAAGAAATCTCTGCTTTCTAGCAAGACGTGGATGAGTCCTTGGGGCAAGCATGGGACAAGTTCAAGGGATTGCTCAGAAAAACTCCCATTCATGGGTTTGATGAGCCCACACAACTTACACTTTTCTTGGCAAGGCTGAAATCTCACTCAAAGTTAATGTTGGATGCATCAGCGGGAGGAAGTATTAAGTGGAGGATACCTACTGAAGCACGAGAATTGATTGAAAATATGGCCTCCAATGACAATGAAGTGCACAATGAGAGAGCTCAATCTCAACAGAAGGGTGTTCTACAACTTCAGTCTCATGACACTCTACTGGCACAGAACAAAATCATGACACAACAGCTTGAAGCTCTCATGAAGAAGCTCTCTCAACTTCCACAAGATCTTCGAAATGTTTCTCAAGCTCAACACCAATAACAGTTGCAAAATTGTGAGTTGTGTGGTGGGGATCATACCAATGGGCAATGTGCCATGCAAAACATATCTCAAGAAGAGGTTAATTACATGGGTAATACAAGTCGCCAAGGTAATTACAACCAAAGTTGGAGACCTCACCCAAACATGGGACAAGCAGGACCCTCAAATAGACCACCACCTCAACAATTTCAACAACATCCCTCTTTGGCAGATAGAACTTCAAAGATTGAGGACACACTCAATCAATTCATGCAAGTGTCAATATCCAACCACAAGAGCACCGAAGCTACTATCCGTAACTTGGAGGTGCAAATGGGGCAAATAGGTAAGAGGATGGAGGAGAAATCCGATACAAATTTTGCGGCTAACACTGAAGTTAACCCAAAAGAGCATGTTAAAGCTATTACTACAAGGAGTGGAAAGGTGTTAGAAGAGAGAAAAGAAAAGAGAGATGACGAAAAAAGAGAAGAGAGTGGAGAGTTACATGAGAGAAAAGAAGAGAGCATTGAAGAAGATGAGGAGAATGTTGAGGGAGGACATAAAGAAATGGGTGAGAGAGAGAAGAATAAAGGAAAAAGTGTTGAGAAGCCCCTACCTTACCCTAAAATCCATTCTAGAAAAGAGAAGGAGAAGCAATTTGGGCGATTTTTAGACATATTCAAGAAGCTTGAGATTAATATTCCCTTCTCTGAGGCCCTCTAACAAATGCCTTCATATGCTCGATTCATGAAGGAGTTGCTCACAAAGAAAAGGAAGTACATTGAAGAAGAGACCATCGAAGTCCAGGGAAATTGTAGTGCCATCATCCAAAAGTTGCTTCCACTAAAGTTCAAAGATCCCGGTAGTTTCACTATTCCTTGCACTATTGGCGAGTTGGCTATTGGGAAAGCACTAATCGATATGGAAGCAAGCATAAACTTGATGCCTCTTTCTGTGATGATGAGGATTGGAGATTTGGAATTGAAGCCCACAAGAATGACATTCCAGTTAGCAGATAGGTCTATCAAGTGCCCTATGGAGTCATTAAGGACGTGCTAGTGAAGGTGGACAAATTCACTTTCCCAGTGGATTTTGTCATTCTAGACATGGAAGAGGACACTGAAGTTCCTCTTATATTGGGCAGGTCATTCATGAAAACTGCAAGGGTGCTCATTGATGTGGATAATGGTCATCTCAAGGTGCGTGTGGAAGATGAGACTGTCACCTTCAATGTTTTTGAAGCTATGCAACACCCTGGTGATAATAGCAACTGCTTTAGAGTGGATGTTCTAGAAGAAGTGATTGAGACTACCAAGAGCCAACTGCATGTGAAGTCCCCACTTGAGAGGGTTTTGATTGAGGCATGTGATGAGTTGACCCTTGATGAGGAAGCGGAAATGGAGGAAGTGACTAGACAACTAGAAAAGCTCAAGGAGATATCTCCTAATGATGTGAAAGTGGAAAAATTGGAGAACGAAAAAGTTGATGATCAAAACAAGCATATTTTTCCTTTCCAAGAAAATACAATTTCTACTGCTCCTGACATTTTTCATCCTGTTACTCCTGTTTTTCATCCACCTAATCTTGATGATGATACCTATTCTCTGGATCACAACCTGCCTACACCCACCTCTGCCTCTCCTAGTGATAATAACCCTCATTCTTCCACTCCCACTCTAGCCTCTTCTTTAGATTCTGTTGTTCCTATTCGCAGGTCAGCTAGGTCTTCCAATCCTCCTACCTACCTTTCAGAATATCATTGTTACAATGTGACTCATAATTCAAAAATCCCCTATCCTATTCAAAATTTTGTTAACTATTCCAAGTTGTCCACTCCCTACATACACTACCTTTGTCAAATCTCTGAAAATTATGAGCCTCAAACTTATAAGCAAGCTATTCATTTTCCACATTGGCAAAAAGCCATTGACGATGAACTTGCTACTATGGATGTGAATAACACTTGGTCTATCACACACCTTCCTCCTGGTAAGAAATCTATAAGTTGCAAATGGTTATTTAAACTCAAGGTTAACTCTGATGGCACTATAGCTAAACACAAAGCTAGGTTGGTTGCTCGTGGGTTTACACAGCAGTATGGTACTGATTTTTATGAAACTTTTTCTGCTGTTGCAAAAATTACTACTCTGCGCATTATTTTATCCCTTGCTGCTTCTCATAATTGGCATTTAACTCAACTTGATATCAATAATGCTTTTCTAAATGGTAATCTTAATGAAGATATTTCATGCATATTCCTCCCGGTTGTACTCATAATTTTACACCCACATCTAATGCTCCTTTGGTTTGTTATCTTCATAAATCCATCTACGGTTTAAAATAAGCTTCACGCAGCTGGTTTCACACTTTTCGTGATACTATTCTTTCTTTTGGTTTTTGTCAATCTAAACATGACTATTCTTTTTTTTAAAAAGGACATGATAATACTTTTGTTGCTCTCCTTGTTTATGTAGATGATATATTCTTGCTGGCCTTAACACGGATTGTATTGATGTTGTTAATATTCAACTGAAAAACAAATTCAAATTAAAAGATCTTGGTGATTTAAAATTTTTTCTCGGCATTGAACTTTCCAAATCAAAAACTGGTATATTTATGTGCCAACGCCATTATGTTCTATCTCTGCTTGAATATTGTGGAATGCTTGCTTGTAAACCTTTTGCTATTCCTATGCTTCCTAACTTACATTTACATAATAATTATGGCACTCCTATTGCTGATCCTGCTATTTATAGACGTCTTATTGGCAGGCTGTTATATCTGACTATTTCTCGTCCATATATTTGTTATATTGTCCATAAATTAAGCCAGTTTGTTTCTAAACCTTGTACTGAACATATGGCAGTTGCTAATCTTTTATTAAGATATCTTAAGCATACACCTGGGTAGGGTATTTTGTTTAAATCTGCTTATGATTGTAGTGTTCATGCTTATGTTGATGCTGATTGGGGCTCCTGTATGGACACCCGTCGCTCCACCACTAGATTCTGCATTTTCTTAGGCAATTCTTTAGTCTCATGGAAAGCCAAGAGACAAAAGACTGTCAGTAAATCTTCTGCAGAAGTTGAGTACCGTGCATTAGCTTCTATATCTACTGAAATTGTTTGGTTAAAGAACCTTTTGACTGACTTTCATATTTCCACTCCTCATGCAGTGATCTATTGTGATAATCAAGCCACCATTCAAATTGCTGCTAATCCTTCCCACCATGAGCACACCAAGCATATGGATATTGACCTACATTTTGTTCGTGAACATGTGGAGAAAGGAACTATCAAGCTTAACCATATACGAAAACATCACCAACTTGCTAATTGTTTCATCAAATCTCTACCCATAACCAGTTTTCTCAGCATTCTCTCCAAGATGGGCATAGAAAACATTTTCCTCCCATCTTGAGGGGGGCCTATTAGTTTAACCCTGGTTACTTTATGTTAAGTTTAGTTAGGTCTGGTTACTTTATATTAAGTTTAGTTAGGTTTAGTTTGTTTGTTTAGTTAGCCTTTCTCCGTAGTCTTTATATCCTCTGTTTGTAAACTCTCTGCATCATCAATCTCAATACACTTTTTCCTTGTTTCTGTAATAATTTGCATTGATTTGTCAAGATTCGAAGAAGTGGATTTAAGGGATTGAGGATATGATGAATCTTTACTCTAGTGTAAAGATTGGAAGGTATTTACTGTTCATAAAATCTAATTTACTCAAATACCCATTGTCATTTGAAATTTTATTGAAGTTATGTGTCGAGAGTATGAAATGAGGAAAAAATTGAGAAAATGGAAAGAGAATCAAGAGAGAGGAGTTTAATAATAATAATAATAAAATAATAATTATATAAATAATAATAATAATAATAATATAACAATAATTGTAACTCATACAAATACTAATCACATAAAGAGTAATATGCTAATCTATCTTTTATATCTATTAAAATATTCGTTTTAATCTATCACATCAATCAAATCATCACAAACTTTATTATCAAAATCACTCACAATTATCTCTAAATCCCTTAAAAAACAACACATAATTCACTTTCATATCCACTCAAATTCCTCCACTCTCTCTTCCTCAAACTCATCTCTTCAAGTGAACGGGCCCTAAGTATTGTACTATGGCCATACTTACTAGTGTTAAGGGTTGCCTTATAAGAGCACAAGTAAACATTCAAAAAAATGTTAGAAATTCTAGTATGATTATAGGTTTACATTGATTAGAAATGGAAAAGGTTGAAACGTTTTTAAGCCTACCTAGCAACGTTCTTCTCCACCTGTGATGTCCTGGAGACAAAGGAGAAGCAACGTCAAAGAAGGAAGTGATGCTGAGATTTTGCGCGTGGATTATGGTAGGAGTGGTTATGGACTGAATTTTAAATGATCCAACCCACATTTATTTTAGATCCAAATAATTGAATCAGATTTTCGATCCAAATCCATTTTTTCAACAAAACTAGTTTGGATTTTTTTTTAAATCTAGATCAAATTATTTGGATCAAGATTTAAATCCAGTCCAAATATTTGGATCAATTCAAAATCTATAATCCATTTTTATAAAAGAAATTTAAATTGAATTTTCTAAAACTTGTGTCCTTAAGGCTAACACAATACAATTTGGTTAGAGCTATCAATTTGGCCAAACCCACAAGGCTAGGTTCTAGCCCACAAGGCTAGGCCCTAGCCCATAGGGCTATGTCCAAAAAAGCCCACAGTGCAAAAAAAAAAAAAATCCCTATTAAAGAAACTCATAGGGCCAAAAACCACACAAAAAAGCCTTGTGGGTTAAGGCCCGCCCACGGACTTTCTTCTTAAACATGAAAAATATATTATTTTTTAAAATATATTATTAAACTTTTCGTCGTCAGCTTAAGGTCAATAGGCCTAGGACCTGTCCAGGTCGTCAGGCCAGGCTAAGTCGACCCGTCTAGGTCATTGGCCCGACACGGTCAAGTCGTCATGTCGGTCGAACCTCACACTGTCGGGTCGTCGAGCCTGCCTGACCCGTCAAGGTCGTCAGGCCGACTCAGCCTGTTTGAGTCGTTAGGCTGACTCAACTTGTTCAACTCGTTTGGCCGACTTAACTTGTTCGGGTCGTCGGGTCTACCCAGCTCATCAGGGTCGTCAGGCTTGCCCAATTCGTACAAGTCGTCGAGCATGACCCCTCCAAGTCATCAAGCCAGTCCAGCCTATCTGGGTCTTTGGGCCCGATTGACCTATTCGAGTCATCGACCCGACTGACTGGTCGTCGGGCCCGCCCAGTTGGTTCGTGTCTTTGGGCCCGCTCGACCCATTGAGGTGTTCAGGCCCAACGACTCGTCTGAGTCGTCGGACCTGCCCAACCCGTTCTGGTTATCGAGTCCACTCGACCCTTCAGGGACATCGGGTCTGCCCGGTCCGTACAAGTCGTCGAGCATGACCCGCCCGAGTCTAGATTTAGCCTAGTCCACCTCAACCTTTAGCCTAACCCAGCTACAGATTTAAATTGAAAATTTGGATTGAATTTTTTGAATTATCCATATTTGAAAATCTTGATTTAGAGAATGAATATCCAATTCATAAAATATATAAAATCTAGATTAGATTGAAATCCAAATCCATTGAAATGAATTTTAAATGGATTGAGTTTTTAATAAAATAGATTTTAAATGGATAAGATCAAAACAAAAATGGATCAGATAAAAAAATTAGATTTTTTGCATAGCCCTATGGAGATCCTTATGCAATACAAAACCTCACTTCTACTCTGTTTTATAACAATAGGTTCCATTCACGGAGAGAGTTTTAGAGAAAAATGATCTTTTGGAAATTCTAATTTCGTTGAACAAGACAGGCATTGAAATTATATAAATTATTAATATTAATATTAAGTTAATTAATTAATTTAATCATACATTTTAGGGCTATTTATTTATTTTCTATATAAAAAATATAACGACATCTTTTATAGAATAAGTAATAATTTAACGGCAATATAATTTTTATGATGATTTTAATATATAAAAATTAAACTATTCACTCATTTATATATAAAATTATTCTGTATTTTTAAATTTTCATAATTTTTTCTTTTAGTTTAATCAATACAGTATTGTTGAATAAAATAATGGAGATGTTTGTTACTTTATTAATTAATATAAAAAAAGTGGTGGGTTTAAAATATAGGAAAAATTAACCTAAAGTAAATGTTTGTTTCTAAAATAAAAGATGTGAGTAGGGATGAGAATTAGGATTGGACAAAAATAACTTAACTGAACTGTGCTTAAGTTAACTGTACTATTTTTAATTAAAAATAACTAAATTATTAATAGTAAAATTAAACTATACTACTTTTAAGTTAAAGTTTAAAATATTGTACTGAAAACAGTTAACTGTTTATACCAGTGAACTGTAGTTAGATCTCTCTCCTCAATCTCTAGATCCCACGGCCCACACTCCATCACGCTCACGGATGCATTTTCTCCTCCGCTCTCTCTGTATATACCAACACTTTTCCTTTTTATTTACCTAAATAATATATTTAATTATTTATTTATATAATAATACACGCAAAAAATAATAATCACTTCTGCTTCAACATCTTTCTTTATATACTCAACCTGTATAATATATTCATATTAATCCTTTTTTTCTTTCTTTATACTCACAATTTAAATCTATTATATTTATTAATGAAGCAAGATTCACGTGTTCATTCTTTTTCTTTTTAAATTTTAATTCATAAAATATGTTATTGTAATAATTGAGAAATTACGATAAATATATTTTGTTAAGATTTGATATTTTGACTCAAGTTTATTATATATATATATATATATATATATATATATATATATATATATATATATATATATAATATACTTTAAGGCATAATCACATAAATTATTACCGGTATGGTTTTTATGATATCAAATTAATAAAACCAGAATATATTTTGATTCAGATTAACTAATAATACCCGTATATTCTCTAATACATGATTGGATGAAAAATGCAATTTAGAATAACATATATAATTATTTATCTGTATTAAGTAATAAATATTTTATTTGATTGGGATGTTTAAAAATGGTTTAATTATTTTTATTTGAAACTTATATTTTTATTCTTTTATCATAAATGATATTTTCCATTTTTTAATACTAAAAGAACTATGGTTAATAAGAAGAACACCTTTCTCTATACTTTTTAATGAGGATCCTAAAGAGCTTGATGAATTTGAGCAAGGTGAGTTTATATGAAAATTTTATATACTTTTTAGTTGATACTTTATATGAAAGCCTAAAATATTTTTTTTTTTGTAGATATAACTTCTCAAGACGAAGTGGGACCTTCAAGTGTAATTAATTTAGATGATTGAAGATGTATTAAGATGTATTAACATTTTGATGTTGTTTATGAGAGAACCTACTGGAGAACCTATGTATTAAGATGTATAAATATTTTGATTTTGGTGTATTGAAGTATGATGCATATTTCAAGTATTATTTCCTAAGCACTTTCAAATTATAAACTTTATATTTTTATTGCGTATTACAATCATATATAATTAGTGCAATTCGGTTCAAAATAGTGTAATTCAGTTCAAAAATAGGTTTTTTCCCCAAACTGGTGCAATTTAATTATGTATTTCCCGAAATGGTGCAATTTTTTTTTAAATTCCAGCGAAGGGTAAGTCGTGCGAAGATGGTGCGATTTCAATATGAAGAAGTCGTGCCAAAATGAGGCGATGTTAATTAAAATGAGTTGAAGTCGTGCCAACATGGAGAGACTTTTGTGTTATGAAGAAGTCGTGCCATATTCAGACGACTTTAATTAACATTTTAAGCAAAGTCGTGCCAATATGGGAAGACTTCAGTATTAAATTGTTAATGAATAAGTCGTCCCA
>Ga0214543_1012908_pt1 | contig 10818 bp, 6 predicted proteins | sample CNSS2metaG_FD_160094 | JGI IMG/M metagenome (GOLD analysis project Ga0214543, IMG submission 160094) | Root nodule microbial communities from cowpea collected in UCLA plant growth center, Los Angeles, California, USA - CNSS2 | ecosystem: Host-associated > Plants > Roots > Nodule | place: USA...
TAAAAAATAAAAAAATATATATATATATATATATATATATATATATATATATATATATATATATATATATATATATATATATTATTTTCTAATTGAAAGAAATTTCTATTTCCTTTCACCATTTTCTCTACTCAAATTAAATTTTACTTATTTAAAAAAATATAAAATTATAAAAATTAAATTTCAAAAGCAAAATTCAATATTTTAAAAAAATTAACAATTTTTAAATAATTAATTTTTCTTATTTTAAAGTAGATTTTTAATACTATTATTTCTTCGTAACATGAATTTCAATTTTTTTTTTCAAACGTCACCAAGTGAAAGGTGTCTGAATATAAAAATATTACTTTAATTTTAATAATAATAAAAATTATTATTATTATTATTATTGCCAAAGGATTTTCTTAAAGTGGGAAAGACAACATGAAAAACCAATTGACAAATATATTGGTCAATTTTGATAAAGTGGGGTATAATGCAAAAACCCAATGACATGGCGGGGGAAGGAGGCCATATTCACCTTTGATCTGTTCCTTCCAAATACAAACATGTTTTGTTAAGTTAACCGTGGTTAACAATGTTAACATGGTGAACAAAGAACAAAAATTCACGTCACTAGTGTGTAGGGAAGGGATTTGACCGCGATAATTTTGATTTTTAGGCTTTGATTTTACATCCAATATATATACTGACGAGGTAAAAAAGAATTTGTTTATGTCTCAGTTAAAAACCGAGACATAGGCGAGGGTTACTGCCTCGATTCTGGAGAAAACCGAGGCCTAATAGGTATTACGAATTTAAAAAATTAAAACTTTCTTACCTAATAACAGCATGACACGTGGTCATGATCCTTGTACAAACATATGCACCAACTACAATGTGCCATATCATAATCTTCAACCTTCTCCCAAATTAGAGTGCCCCACCCTCCCTCTCCGAAGTTAGGGTTTCCTCTCACTGACGTCGGCGCCGCAAACCACGTCGGCGATCTCAACACCATCCTTGTCGCTTCAATCCAAGATGCCAAGGATCGCATCGCGCAGATCAAGTAAGTCTTCTGCTCCCAACTCTATCCTCAATTTAAATCCGATGGGGCATCGAAACGGTGCTGCATCGACCAGCTGCAGCGCGAGGTCGACGAGAACGTGGCACTGCACAAGAACCTCGTGGAGTTGGTGTAGTCCAAGGTGTCCGCTCTGAAAGACGTCAAATAGAAGCGAAACACCGCGTTTTCGAAATTGGAGGACTGCGAGAGCAAGAATCGAGGAGTTGGACGAGAAACTGCAAAGGAAGACGCGAGAAGTTGAAGAGGAAGGGGCGCGAAACTTGCGTTCAAAAATGGAAGAGAGAAAAATTGTTACTGCTCACGTGAAGAAGATAAACAGTGGCACAATTTCTTTTTAACCCTAAAAAGACTTATTGTCTCGGTTAATTTTAAACTAAGACATAAACATTTATCTGCCTCGGTTATATGCAACCTGATACATATTCTACTCAAAAAACAATCAAATATGTCTCGATTATAAAAAATTGAGACATAAATATTTATCCGACACAAAGAAATAAACGTCTATTTGTCTCGCTAATATGTAAAACATAAAAGCCGGTCACTTATTTAAAAATATCAAGTAGCGGAAAAAAATAAAAATTTTGGGGGAAGAGTCAGATGCCTGAGTTTTATGTACAACTGAAAGATACAAATTAAAAAAATTACAAAAGCTCTGTGCACAACTGATTGAAAAAATTACAAAAGTGCGAGTGCTTAGGGCGCTCTAGAAAGTTTATTATCCACTAGTGCGTGAACAGACGTGTGGCAGTATCCAATCCATTAAATCAATTACAATCCATTAGATCGTACGATCAATATGAATTTTGTTAGCAAAAAATACTTGGTCAAATTATCATGTTCCTCCCAAATAGTGGTTTCTCAATGAGATTAAAATTTAAAATAAATTATCTGAACTTTTGAAGAAGTATGACCAGATGGTTTTGTAGAAGAGGGACTCACCTTCTATATATGTGATGTGGTGGTTTTGTTTCCAACTACATTTCTCAAATCTTGTGAATTTCTGTTCACCAACAATGGTTTCTTCAGCTTTTTAACAGCCTTTTTCAATGTCTTCTTCGTATTCCTATCAGGTGCATATTCAGCGACTTTCACCATCACCAACTGTCCAGCAATTTTATCCAGCGACGGAAGCTCGCCCCTCCCCAGCACCGGTTTTGCTCTCAGGTGACTCCAAAACTCTCCCTGTTCCTCGTGTCAGAACTATATTGGTCAATTTTGATTAAAGGTATAACCCAATGATATGGCACGGGATGAAGTGCAGCACTTTGATGTATCGATAAAAATATTTTTTAGACAAACAATCTGTTTTAAAAGACAGAATTACTAAATAGAATAATATGGACCTAGGTGTAACAAAATTAAAATAATAAAATTTTAGAATTTTTTTATCAAAAATATTAATTGTCAACAATTGTCAAACAAAATAATGTTAAATTATCATTTATATCTATACTAACCACGAAGCTTTTCTATATATGTGATGTGGTGTGGTGGCTCATTTCTCAAATCTTGTGGATTTCTGTTGATCAACAATGGTTTCTTCAGCTTTTTTATCAGCCTTTTTCGGTGTCTTCTTCCTTTTCCTATCAGGTGCATATTCAGCCACTTTCACCATCAGCAACTTGTGCCCCAACACCGTGTGGCCAGCAATCTTATCCAGCGACGGAAGCTCGCCCCTCCCCAGCACCGGTTTTTCTCTCGTACCAGGTGACTCCAAAACTCTCCCCGTGCCTCCCGCTTGGTCCGGGCGATTGTGGGGTCGGACCCTTTGCTCCATCGACATCACCGGCAAGTTCTCATGCGTTACCGGTGACTGCGGCACCTCAACTGTGGAATGTGGCGATGGAAACCCCACATCACCGGTTACTCTTGTGGAGTTTGATTTTAATGGCACCAGCCGACTCATCTTATACGACATCAGCCTCGTCGACGGTTTCAACCTTCCAGTGGATGTGGCTCCCAGGGGTAGAAACTGCTCGGCGACGGGTTGCTTGACGGACTTGAACATGGCGTGTCCAATGGATCTTAAGGTGATGAGGGATGGAGAGGTCGTGGCTTGCAAAAGCACGTGCCAAACTGAACCATGCTCTAGTTCACTCTTTTTCAAGATTGCATGTTCTGCCGCTCGCGTCTATGCTCACGATCATCATAGCTTCTTCAGTTGTTCATCTTCTCATTACACACTCACTTTCTGTCCTACCTCCAAAAGGTCAATTTTTTTAATAATTTCATTACTATAACTTTTAAATATTTTTTACTTTTATTATTATTTAAATAAGTTTTATTATAAAATTTTATGTGATTTTGCTCTTACCATTAAATTTTTTGTGATTTCTGCGAATATAAAAAATAATAAAAATATATCCGAACACGATTTTTAAGTAAATTTAAGAATCATCGCAAAATATGTTTTCTTTCACTTATTTTAATATTAAAATAAATATAAATAATTTTTAAATTTTTTTATTAATATTTTTTTTATTTATGTTATAGGTAATTTTTTTATCAAAGATACTCATCTAATTTAAAAAATTATTAATTTAAGAAAATAATATTTTATTAAAGGGTTAAATTGGGAATAAAAATATAGACACTAAAATGAAAATCTCATATATATATATATATATATATATATATATATATATATATATATATATATATATATATATATATATAAGTATAGATATAATATAATGTTGTTCTTTTTAATAATTAGATTTCACTTAATTTAATTAAATATAGTTATTTATGTTAATAAAATGAACAATTAAAAAATTAATAGAATAAGACTAAAATGAATTCTTTAATTTTTAAATAATAACAAAAATTAAATAGAATGAGAAAATAAATATTATAAAAAATAATCATCGTATATATGGACAATTTAATCACGGGCTTCTGAATTTTTGTGTAGTGGGACGAAGCCAGAGAAAAAAAAAGACCATCCAGGCAAGAAGCCAGAGAAAAAAAAAAACCATTCAGGCAAAATGGTAGCATTATACACAGGAGGCGGCAGCATGGCAACTGTGGTATCTATTATTGGCCTTATTCGTTTGTTCATAAAATTCCGATCAGGGATACGCTTCTCAAAGAACGGAGATTGGGAAATCAGCTTGGGGGCAGAGACCAGATAGATTGCAATAGCCCGCGACGTCTTGTTGTATGTTTTCTGATTGATTGGTGTGTAAGTTATTTTTCGTTTTCTGATTGATTGGTGTGCGAGTTATTTTTCTTTGATGACTTTAAATTGTTGAATTTAGTAGTTGCTGAATACTCATTTTAATGTTTCATAAAGAGTTAGTCCCACGATTTAGAGAAGTTCTGTCTGGCTTTCTTGTTTTTTATTTGGATCAAGCAAATTCAAAGTAAGAATTTATATACAACTATTATCGTTTCCTTGGGCTATACAAAGTATATACAAGTAAATAACAGATTTTTAAATGGAACTAAAATCAAAATTTGTCACTTTTTATAAGGTTTTTTTTTTTTATCAACAAAGTTATATGTGCACAGGATGGCAGGGGTATCTTAACCCTTTTACATAAAATATTGTTCACAATAGATATATGCCAATAAATTTAGAAAAAAAACTCCTTTAACTCCCTATCCCAAAAGATCAGATATGATTCCCCTGTTTTACATGCTAAACGCTCCATAATTGCCCAACAGGCTAGTAGTAGAAATACTATATATCTTTTATGTCACGGTGCGATCCAGATTTTGAGTTACCAGTTTGTTACCGGTTTGTCCATATTAGACTTCATGTGCTTTCCTTCGTGCATGTGAATATATCTAATCCAGCTGCATACAAATATCATTACACATTAATGCACAATTTACCCATACCAAATAGCACTTTTTACATATTGACTTTTCACAGATAAAATGTTTGTTGCTCCAAATAGTTAGTATCCCCTGCACCTGAACTGTGTATTCATCTGTCGTCACTATCTCCCCAGATTGCATAACATTTTTCTGTGGAAATTGTTCCTAATTTAGTTTCCTGAATACACGTCTTTCCTATCCCCTCATTCCAATTTATTATATTCAATTACTACCACCTGCATTGCCCTCTTTCCTACCTGTTTATTCTTGTTATCCCTCTCTTCCATTTCATGTAACTGTTCCCCAACAAAAGTAATGTCTATTTGTTTCCCAATATCCCATATTCTATTTGCCTCACCGTGATTACTATACATCCAATGAAGTCTATTACAATTAAAACAATATCTTCATTCGAAATTGAATTGCTTAATTAGTTATAAATAGCTGACCGGATTTGGCGACGCTGTTGTGCCGTGATCGTTGCCTCTCCTGCTGACCTTGCTTTCCTACCTTTCGGAAAGGTTTCTGGATTCACCTGATAAGATTCATCTTTGATTTTGAGGAAGACCTAATGTTTTCGCTAGCCCGCGCTCCCTCGACGCCCTTGATCGAGATTGTTGCACAGAGTTTTGCTCTTCTCGTAGTTTGCCAACGGATCCTTTGTTGGGCAATGTTGTGATTCCATTCCTACCGCTTGCTCCTTCTTCTCCTTCTCGTTTGGGTCAATTTTCGCTTCGAGAATCATTTTCTTTTTATATTTTAACAGTTCTTTCCTATTGTTTTAGTTTCCTGAAAAGGCATATAATATAACAGTTTGCTCTAATATATTCTTGACTTTGAGGACTAAAGACAGAGTTGATGACGTGACGGCAAACTTTTTGCTATTCTTTGCTGCTTCAACCAGGAAAATGCAAGGGATTGGTATTTTTTAAAAATAAATTTAACTGAATAGTTAGAAAAATATAAGTCATATTTAGTTTATTTTTATTTTATAAGTCATTAAGTACTTTACACAAAAAATATTATAGTTTTAAAGTTTAACTTACTTCTCTAACCATTACAATTAATTTTATATTACTACATTAAATATTATTAATTTCTCTAATGTAAATTATAATTTTTCTTACAAAATATAACTTATATAAATAGTATCACATGGTTAGTTGTAGTATGCACAGCAAATATGGAAGAATCAAATGTTTTTTAATATCTATCTCTTTTTTAGTGTAAAGTTTTTTTTTTTAAATAGACAAAAAAAGTGTTGCAGAAAATTCCTCCATCAAAGGGTTGGAAGGTATACAAAGTTATTTGAATTAACTTTTCATTTTCTTAGAAACTTCTTTTAATCTATGTTAATTAATTTAGTAAACAAATATTAAAAAAAAATTGTATCTCATATTTAATTTTTCGTGAGGTAATATTTAGAATGATTTTTGTATACACACGAATGCAATCTGTTAAATTTTAGCACAGACATTGAAACAGAGTTGAGTTAAATAAATATAAGCGAATATTAATTTATAAGAAACAAAGAATGTGACTAAATACATGTGTTGAAACTTTAATCCTTGTTTTTCTTTTCGCATCCACCTTTGTTTGAAACTAAACTAATGGCATCTCTCTTATAGTAATATTTGGTTCAGAAAAAAGAAAAATATGGAAAGAAATGAAAATGGAAGAGAAAGATGAAAAAAAGATGAAGCAACTTAGAAATTTTATTGAGGTTTTATATGGAAAAATGTAAAAATTAAAAGCATCGTTATTTGATTATTTGACATGAAAAAGAAAAACCTAAACATCACTTTATTATTAAAAGGAAATTAAATATGAAGCATATTAAATAGCTCAACAGTTAGAAATGCAATTATAAATTAAAGTTTCACATGAAGTAAAACATAATAAAAAAAATATAAGTAAATTAAGTGATATAAAAAAATTATCATTCAAATATCGAATTAGAAGTAAGACAATAATCTTCCATATGATTAACTTATAATCTCCCATATCTCTTCTAAAAAATTTCAACGCTGAAAGTAATAGACATGGAAGTAAAATTATTTTAATAGCACCAAATTCTTTTTGTTTCATTTTCTTCTTCGATGAATTTTTTTTTTTTGAGTATGACTATTATATATAAAAAAAAATTGTTCCAATTTAAATTTGATGATAGCATCGGTGTGAATCATGATATTGTTGTATAATGATGTGATAAAACTATGTGATTCGCGTGAGAAATAGCATAAGATTTGGAAGGAATGTTTTGTAGGTACTTGTTAGCCTCACACATACATGTATAAAACAAACTTCCCAACTTCTGAAAGCACCCAAAACTAAGCCTCACCATTGAAAATTTTAACAATAATTTCAATAAAATTTAGTAAGATGGCAATATTCATGTTCAGCAAGATATGGATGGGTTTCAAAAATGAAATTCAAATAATTATTATTAAAAATAAATTGAAAGCCGGAATCCCCTAATGATATTTTACTGATCTAGCTTTCTTCCACAATTATCGCTCCTTTTATCTCTTTATTATTATGTGTAGTAGGACCATAGTAAGCAAAAGAAGACCTAATGACTTTGTAAAACATACATGTTATCTAGAAGCTCAAGACATTTTTAAATCACACAACACAGAAATCCACGTCACTCTTGCTTTGAGCTTGTAAAAAACTACAAATAAATGTTGGATTTAGAAACTAGCCAACTATGAATGAAATTTGAGTGAACACAGCCAAGCCAAACAAAAAGGAACGATAAATTATGTCTCCTTGTTTGTTGTAAAACGAATGCAGGGAAGCGCCTTGAAAATCAACAATAAAGAACATTAATTATTCCTTAAAATACATGTCATGATGTAATAGTTAAACAATACAGATACTTCATTGAGGACCACACTATATTACATATTATACTTATGATCTTTCCTTATTATTCAAAGATAGGATAGTGTCAGATACGTCACAACCGATGATAGTGTTAGATTTTTAATTTTTCTATCCGTAACGTGATAATATATTAGAAATTTTATACAGAAATCAAATGCGTTATAACTTATTCCGTTTCCCCTCCGGTGACAATGCGTGAGAGTACGAAGTTGTGCGGGAACCAAATAGTGTGCTTGCTTAATGAATAGTATTCTTTTGAAAAATAACTTTATGTAGCCCAGAAAACGAGGTAATCTTACATCACATGCTTACCTTATTTACTCCGATTTTGCGTTATCAAATACTCTCTCAATAGAAAATCAAAAAACCAGACACCACATCTGAGAATACAAGGGTACATACTAAAATTGGTGTTCAGGAACTACCCAATTTGACAACATAAAGTAATAGAAGAAAAAGAAACTTGCACACCAATAAGAAAAATACAACAAGAAGTCCCTCATTAACATTGCCCAGTGTCATTTGTAGTTCCTGCGCTCAAGCTGATTTCCCAATCTCTGTTTGATAAACGTAACCTTATTCGGAATATTATGAAGCCACAAATAACGCTAATAACAGCCAACACGCCTGTGTATTTTACTGCGTTTTTCCCTGGAGGGTCTTTTTCGTTCTCTGCCTTCCTCCAACTGCACAAAATTCAAAAACTATGTCTAAGATACAAACGCTTTCTATTTTATTAGCATACACACAGCCAAACGGATATTTTAATGAACAATAATATTTTGACTACTTTCACATGTAATCATACGTGATATTCTTTTAAGTGGTTCTTCATTTTTCCATTTTTTTTATTCTTAATATTTCAAAATCACTTAGAAGATGTCACATCATATTGTAAGAGAGGGTAGTTAAAATTTAGTAGTCAAAAAATTATTTTCCTTTTTTAAATATGCGTGATATCTATATTAATAGGTAATGATAATGTAATGTTATTAAATTAATATATAAAATAGAATTATATTTATTAAAAATAAAGTGAAATATATCATAAAAGATGAGAGAATAACCGTTGATAAATAGAGAAAAAGAGAAGAAACAGAAATAAACGGTTTTATAAAAAATTTGTAAAAGTAACGGTCAATTTTTAAAAAATTAATAAATAATTATATGTTAAAGGGTAAAATTGGTATTTTGAAATATAGACACAAAAGATGGAATCTTTTTATATGTTGTTATAGGATTATATTTATTTAAATTAAAGTAAAATATATCAGAAAAGATGAGAGAATAATTGTTGATAAAGAAAAATATAAGAAACAGATACAGACAATTTTATGATTTTATAAAAAGTATATAAAAATAACGGTCAATTTTAAAAAAATTAATAAATAATTATATTTTAAAATGTAAAATTAATATTTGAGACCTGACACGGAAGAGAGAATATCTGTGTATATAATTGTAAATTCTAAATTACGATCTAACTTTATATCACCAAACAATTTATTATTTAAAATTATGATGAATGTTTCGAGAAGCTTTACCGGAGGGATTTAACAAGAATAAAACTTAAATCCAATCCATATAAAACGATGATAAAATCTTCAATCCACAACTTACAATAAATTTATCACAAAACTAAACTTTCTTATTTTGGACGTATAAACTCTCAATTTCCAACAAATTAATATAACTTATTTTGTTAATATCTTGAAAACCATTTCGTCACTTCCACACACAATTCTATCACAATAGTATTTTACATTTTCCTAAAATTTGTAAAGAAGTATTTGTTTAAAGATTGAATCCGTCCGTGTGTTCCAGATGCCAAATCGCAGTGCGTATACTTACACGTCAAGCAGGAAAAATTAAGGCAGACCAATGAACCACTTTTTTTATGTTTCGACGTAAAGTATATTTGGTCTCCTAAACGTCTGTAAGAATGGTTTCAATTCCAAGTATGATAAAAAATATTCAAATATTTTCACAGCCACTCTTATAACAAATTTGTCGGCTTTATCGTGAACAAAAAAAAAAAGTTTATCTTTCATCACGAAAGTGTGGAAAAAAAAATTACCTCTTGGAAGTGGGACAGAAAGTGAGTGTATAATGAGGAGATGAACAAGAGAAGAAGCCATGATCGTGAGCATAGACACGAGCCCCAGAACATGCTGTCTTGAAAAGCAGTGAACTAGAGCATGGTTCAGTTTGGCACGTGCTCTTACAAGCCACGGCCTCTCCATCCCTAATCACAGTAAGCTCCATTGGACACATCGCGTTCAAGTCCACTGAGCAACCCGTCGCTGAACAGTTTCCATCCCTGGGAGTCACCCTCACCGGAAGGTTGAAACCTTCGACGAGGCTGATGTAGTATAAGTTTGTCAGGCCGGTCCCGTTAAAATCAAACTCCACCAGAGTAACTGGTGGGGCGGGATTCGCGCCGGCGCATTCTATCGTTGACGTGCCACAGTCACCGGTGACGCATGAGAACTTGCCGGTGATGTCGACGGAGCAAAGGGTACGACCCCACAATCGGCCGGACCAAGCGGGAGGAACAGAGAGAGTGTTGGAGTCACCTGGTAGGAGGGCGAAGCCGGTTGGGGGGAGCGGCGAGCTTCCGGCGGCGGATAAAACTGCCGGCCACACTGTGTAGGTGCACCTGTTGGTGATGGTCAAAGTCCTTGCATATAATCCTGTAGCACCATTAACCATTCTTAGAACAAAAATAACTGGATTATATATAAAATATACAAGTATGCATCAATATGTACCTGATGGGAAGAGGAAGAGAAAAACACTCAACAAAGCGATGGAAAATGTTTCAGTTGAAGAAACCATCTTCATCAACTTCAAACTAAAATGTACCAAGGATTAAGGATTGAGAGATGTAGTGTAATACGATTCAAGGGTAATATATAAATTGGAGAACCGGTTTGGTTGTCTTAAAATATATATATATATATATATATATATATATATATATATATATATATATATATATATATATATATATATATATAATATATTTTGTGTAT
>Ga0214543_1012911_pt1 | contig 10816 bp, 9 predicted proteins | sample CNSS2metaG_FD_160094 | JGI IMG/M metagenome (GOLD analysis project Ga0214543, IMG submission 160094) | Root nodule microbial communities from cowpea collected in UCLA plant growth center, Los Angeles, California, USA - CNSS2 | ecosystem: Host-associated > Plants > Roots > Nodule | place: USA...
TCATTAGCATTCCAAATATGTGTCTGAATTTAAACAATTCTTTTCTTTTTAAAACAGTCACATAATCAGTCATCTAAACTGCAAGCCAAACATGCCCATTTGTCAAGGACAAACTACTCTCCACCAAAAGTTAATGGTTTTATATCTAACATGCCTCCTTAGCACACCTATCGTGAGCTAATGTTCAATTCTTTTTAAGAAGGACAAGTAGTATCGAATTCATAACCACTTCATTGTAAAGGATTTGATTCCCCCCCAACTGATAAAGACATTGGAAGAACCACAACACTTTTAACCACTGTCGTTTGCAAAAGAGGAAACCAAAGATTGACTGAAATTTAGCTTTAGTGAGACACTAACGCCTAATGCATATCAAATTATTGTTTTTTACTTTATCAAAATACAATATAGAACATTCATATTTTTTGCAACCTTAATACATTCCATATATACTAGTCCTATTCATAATTTTGACATCATATAAAAAGTAATATAGAATCCTGACTCAAAATAAATGAGATCATCAGTCAGGCATATGACACATAACCTGTTAGATATTGTTTGATATTATTAAGATATTGTTAGATATTGATAACCACAATATCAAACAATATCTTCTATTTAATCTTTTTATTTTCAGTTACTCTTTTTACTTGTACTTCTCTCTATTATAAATAGATTACCCTATGTGTGGTTTATACACAAGGGAGATTAATCTCAATCCCTATTTTCTTTATTCTCAACATAACCATTTGCCAAAAAATAAACATAAGGTGCACTATAGACAAAGGAATGCTATTCTTCATACAGATTTCTCAAATCATCTTACACCAAGGAGTCCATGAACATTAATCAAAGCATAAATTTCCAAAAAAAGCCCAACCATGCAAGTAAACTTTCACAGATTGCTTAGGATGTTAGATTGTTTGACAAAATGTATGGAATAATTCCTTACGCTGTGAATTTTCAGGAAGCTGATTGGAAGGGAATATCAGCAGTTCAACATCCTCAAAGTTTCCCTTAAGTGCTAAATCATTTCTAATCATGCGATCCAAAAGACCTTTGTAGTGTCTCTCATAACTGTGTCAGAATATCATTAAAAAGTCAATTATTACAAGAAAAGCAATATATATTTGCACTTCATGGTCTACAGTCAATATAAGAATATTATCCATATACATACCTTTCAACATCACTGGCAAAGAAGTATAGAGCTATATTGTCTTCACTAACACCACCATGATCAAATTGTGAAGGCCACATGCTCAAGCGAGAAGCTTCATTGAAAGAAACTTTAGGTAGAAATTTGTTCACTGCTCCAAGAACCTTAGGAGAAGCACAAGAAGATAAATGCGCCTGAAGTCCAGTATATAAATCAGGAGGCTTTCCATTTCTATGCACTTCAAAGGCACCCCTGCAAGCAAAAAACAAAGCTTATGTATATTGCGGAACAAGACAATTAATAAACACTAAGAGCAATCCAGAACAAGAGACAAGCTAGTTCATCATAAGATGCTCCATACTGCCATATGTATTCGTATTCAGGAAAGGCCAACATCTTTGAAGGAACAATCGACAATGTCACGGCTTTATCAGACATGTCTTTTACTACAGGTTTTCCGGCTGCAAGACAAATGGAACCAGACTTTCCTGGTTGACAAGACTTGAGTAGCTTAAAATCATTGGCAGAAGAACATTTGGAAGAATCTGAGGTAGAATTCTCAAGGATTTCCTGTTGGTCAGGGGTTTCTTCAGTAGATATACCATTCTTCAGTGTGCTGGAAATCAACACTGGGTCATTTGAAGTCACTTCACAATTCAAATCTGTGCCTGAGGTAGAAACCTCATCAGTTTGGTTAGATACTTCTTTCTTTTTGTAAATTTCAGGCCTTCTCAATAAAGCAGCCTGAATAGCAGCTTTCAATATATTGCCTTTAAGCATCTCATCTTTTGAACTACTTGACGTAGTTGCAGATATTTCAGCACCAGATTCTTGTGTAGTACCAACACTGCAACCTTCCATAGCATGGCCAAATTCCTTACATCTTTGACAGAATAGGCTTTTTGAAGTATGAACCGTTGGCCTTATGCGATCACTAGAACTATCTCTGCTTTTCTCAATCTGATTAGTTGTCTCTCGTGCTCGAGGCAGCACATCCTGTTGAGCTTCATCAACACGGATTGATGTTCTCTCTGTAAATTTCAAAGAAAATGAAATTAGAAATAATATTATAAGATACCACAAAACCTAGATCTGAAAGAAGGATGCCACACCTGAAAATGAAACCAAACTATCAAGAGCAGCAAATTAACCTCTTCAGCCCCACCAAAAAGAAAGAAAATACAATAGCAAGTATAGAGATCACACCTGAAATAACTTGAGGCTCCAAACTTTTCCGGTTTATATTACTCATTGACCTTGATAATGCACTTGCTTTTCCATCCTGATTAACCTTTAACTCTCGATTGTTGTTCATTGTTGAAGGTTTACTTGATTCAGCACGAGGTGTGAGCCTTTGATCACCCTTAGGAGTGGATACAACAGAACTAACCACCGGCCGATCAATCCTAGATGGAAATTTCCTGTCAATTGCACCTGATTCTTTTAAATGCCTAGATCCTTTCAAATCCTGCACAGCTGCAGACTTGGGTGAAAGCATTTTAACTTTTGATTCAGTTGCATTTGTTCTCCCCAAACTTGGAGATTTGAATAATGTTGATTTTCCAGTCATCCGAGCAGGCATCTCCATGTTCTTTGAAGCATGTTCATTAACCCCTTTCGGCTTGGAGGGAACAACTTCATCAACAAGTTTTACTCTTGGCTTGGAATTTACATTGCTGAATGAATTGGATTTCATTAACATACCTATTCATGAGAAACAATTTGTGCTCAGAATAAATGAAACTCTGGCATATTTAAGACAAAATAATTACACACAGAAAATTGCAGTGAAGCAGAACATCTGAAAAATAAATTAATACCCTTTGAAGTTTGACCCCGGGGACCAATGGAAGGAGAGCGAGCAATCTCTGTGTCACTACCTCCAGAGTTGTTTCGACTAGGTATCAGAAGACTGGGCTTCACTTTAGATTTATTTAAGCTCTTAAATGAAGATTCTCGGGACAATGGAACTAATCTCTTGGGGCTTGATGTCTTTGGTGATCCTGTGCTTGATTCAAGAGCTTGTCTTTTTGCTGCTGGAGCTACCTCAATGTTATCAGAAAGTCTTTTGCCAGTAACTTGTGAGGTTGAACTAACTTCAAGAATTTTTTTGTCCTCAACATCTGAACCACAAAATTTAATCCCACAAATGTCAGCATACAGTCATAGATATGGATATGGATGCTCAAACGTCTATGAACTCAAATAGCATGCAAATTCAACTTCACCCTTACCCGGTTTTTTATTTTCATTCTCCTCTGCTTCTTTACATTCTTCACACAACCAATCCCCTTCAGGGACTTTCTCAAGCATTTCTCGCATACAGTAGCTGATTCAAAGAAATAATAATGGTAAAATCCAGTTTGATAATTAGAAAAAGAAATTTGCAACAATATTAATATTAATAGATAGAAACTGAAAAATAAGGTGAAATTTTCTTATACATACGTGTGCTCTGCACCATCACTGCACCTACTACATATAGCAAGCAGATCCTCCCGACCAGCATCTCCACAGATGTCGCACACCTTTACCTATTTACCAGACAATGCAATCAGAAATGGATTTGAGGATAAGCATCTCCACAGATGTCATTGCATTTGACACCTCTCAGTTTCATCTAAATCAAATTTAGTTTCAGTAGAGAGAAAAGTAAAGATACTCACATCATGTTCCACAACATCTGATTCATCACTCTCATCTTCAGATTGAGTTTCCTGCTTGGCAGGCGATTTAACCAGTTCTGCAGCTTTCTCACACTGTCCATCTTGGACTGAACATTTAGGATCTTCATTGTTCGCTTCACAGACGTCAGTGTTTGCTTCTAACTTTGCGCATACTTTTAGTGAAATGTTGGAAGTACTCTCAATAAGACCATCCTTAACCGTAATACATTTTTCGCCAGAAACAACAGGTTCCCTCTCCTTGGTACATGATGAACTAAAATTCTCAATGGTGCATTCAGAAATTTTTTCTGACACAAGAGAACATGAATCCTTCTCCTCATGCATTATTACTCGTTCTTCATTCCTTTGATGGCTATCATTCACTAAATTAGTATCACTGGCTCTACTTATACAAGAAGTGTTGTCATCATGACCTTCTAAATGCTTGGAATCTTGATACTTATTCGGTATGATCTGTCTACTCTTGGCATTTTCAGACAGAGCATCTTGACTTGAATTAACACTTTGCATATTACTTGCTTCGCTGACAGTTTGTTGTGAGCTTTCACAAGCTCTGCTCCTAAGAGAATATGCATTGTCCTCATCCATAGAATACTGATCAATAGCCGCTCCTATGCGACAGTTTTCATCAGAAAACTCTTCAGCCTTTGGCCCCATGAGAGCATGATTAAGATGCATGCAAGATGAACAAGGAGCCGAGCACACATTGCAAGTTCCAGATTCAAGTCTCATATCAGTGTTCTGAGTCATAGAACTTTTGACAAACCTTTTCCAGATTCAGCTGATACATAATCAAAAACAAAACACAAGTTAGAGGAGAGAAGAAAATTTTGACTCAGACTCTCACAATTGCTTTTAGCAGAGGGTTATGGAGATCTCCAATAATAACAAATTTTCTCTAAGTTTACTCCATAGAATTAACATGAATGATTTATCACAATTGAAAGCACAGAAGCTGCATTTGGCTTGTATCATATTTGTAAACCATATTTTGAAGTTCCAGACTGGAGTTATCTTTTTCTCTAATATGTGGATATTGTGCCATTCATGGATTTACTTGGATATGGAGCAAAGTTGCAAGATTTTAACATGGATTAACTCAATAGCCGTGCTTATATATTAATGAGTTCTTCTTTAAACAGAAAGAAAAATGAAGACCATATGTAATTCCAGAAATATAGTTTTGCTTTGCTTCGGTAGAATTTCGCATACATAAGCAGCTGCTCAACTAGGACGATAGGAAATGAAGAAAACAGTAAACCAAACATTTATACCAAGACCTACAATGCAAACACATGATACATTAATGCATGCATATAATCGCCCACTTCTACAATTTTTGCACAATAATACATTAACACATGATACAATTTTTATCCCATGGCATAATGATTTGAATGCTATTTTATCTGCCCACCCCTCCATTTTAATAGACCATAAAGTTACTCAATGTGACAGATATTTCAGAGCGACAAAACAATAACCGGATTGCCTTAAAAAGAAGAAAAGGAAAAACCTCTCAATTACCCTGTTATCTCACCACGTTCTCCTGGGATATTATGATGATTGATTACCCATGACCGAGGTTCTAGAATCTGGAAACTGTTCAATGTCACTTGCAGAATTTACATCCAAACCACACTAACAAACATTATCCCAACTTTTACATAAAAGGTACTAAGCAGGTACCACTCCATGAGATGCTCCCTCAACCCAGAATCTAACAGATTACAATTTTGCAAATGCTAATTGAAGTGTGCTAAGAGGTCCCCAAAAAAAACAAATTCCCCCCAAGTCCCAGAACCCATTCCACTGACAAAATGAAACCCTAACCCAACCACGCACTGGATTATTCTAAAATCCCCTGTAAGAACCAACAAGTGCCCTACTGTCCCAATAAATTCATCTTAACAAAACGAGAACGGTTGCAATCAATCCATCAACAAAATAAAAGGAGAAAAACCGATTTTAGGGGGTAAATATAAATTCGAATAAAAAGATTAAAAGAAAACCCTAACATACAAAAATTGAGACGGAAACCATCTTGTTTGCATTGCAAGCCTCACCTTGCGTTAGGCAAATTCCGATGAGAAAGAAGAAAGCGCGAAGTGGCGGGTACGGCGAGGTTTGTAGTCGCGGAAATCTGCGTCTTGGAAATTGTGGGTTATGAGAGTTTAGAGTATCTGTGACGACGATCCACCAAATGGAGATTCAAAATGAAGGGTTCAGAGATGAGATGAAGAGCATGCAAATTTCACAGCGAAACACACACACACAGACACGGAATTTCATACAACGAACAAACTCCGTATTTATTTATACTGAATAAAATTAATTGCAAGATAAATTATATAATAAATTTCCTCCCGTTTTTTTCTTCTTCTCTCCTCACTTTCTCTGCCTCTGCCTCTGATCTGAACAAAAATATAAATAAAAGTGAAATCTTGCAAATGGGCTTTTTATTTTTTCATCACAATCCAAATCCATCTATCTGACCCAGCTGGCTTAAACTGCCATCTCTCTCTGTAGCTTCCTCAAAAAAATTCCCAAACTCTCTGTTTTCGTTTCTAAAACATATAGATTCATTAATTAAGTCAAAATTCAAAATCCTTAAAACAGAATTCTTGGCCATTTTCCATATTTATTTATTTTGCTTTTTATCTTTATTTATGTTAATCTCTTTATTTTCAGCTGGCTATTTATTATTTATTTATTCGGTCATTTATTATTTATTTAGGTTTTATTATTATTATTTAAACCAAGCTGGGCCACGAAGACAAACAAGTCAAGGTGAATGAAGTGAGCATCCCGCACGTGTGAGTTTAGTGAGGCATGTTAACTCAATGGCAGCGCGTGAGTAAGGTGCGCGTGGGGATTAGGTGGATCAGCGCTAACGCCTCTTTAGCACGCTTCTGTGCCTCACATTTGATCGGTCATTCTTCGGAGTAATATGAATTTCACTTTTTCAATTATTCTCTTTAATTATAAAAAATAGTTTTAAAAAATTAAAATATATATATATATATATATAATTGGTTTCTTGTACAGTGTATTTTAGTTTTGAAGATAACTTACATATTCGAAATTAGTTTTTCAAATTTGAAATTATAAAATGGTTCCATTTATATTAAAAAAATAAAATAATATACTAAAGTAAAATACATAAACCCTACTACTTTTCGGAAGCATATAATGTCATGGTGAGAAAAATATATTTGTTTTTCTGAAACTAATTTAGTAATTATAACAATAAATAATTATTTTTTGTATTTAGGTGTTTTGAAGTTTTGGAACCAAAATTGACCGTTGAATTTTGTTTATTAGACAATATTTAATTTTGAACATGATTAATGATAAGGGAAATACAATATTTATTCCAGACATTAAATTAATACTTTTCATAATTTAAAAAAAAGATTGAAAATGATGAGGTATTTTTTTTTTAGTGGTGGAAATGAATGTGATATGTGACAGAAAATATGATGTTAAAAAAAAAATAGTGAGAGAATTATAACAAATGTGATTGTAAAATCACTACAAGCTATGTGTATGTACTTTTATTAAATATAAGTGTGCATGTTTATAGACATTATTTAGAGAGACTTAAATTAAACCATAGAGAATACGAATAAATTGAATAAGAAGATTTATATACTTTTTAAATTTTATAAAATAATTATTTCAATCACACGTGTATATATTTTATGCAAAGTATATTGTAATAAGTCCAAATAATGATGATATTAATATTTGCAGTCAGAAAATAAAAATATCAATATCTTGAATCCAAGTTGCATTTTGTGGTGCTGATGAGGTCTTAACAAGTGACCTCACGTTTGTTAATAAGTGAGACAGTTCAATATTTTAACTTAGGTCTTTGAAATTTATAAAAAAAAAAAAACAAAACAAAATATATTCGAATGATATTAAAAACAAAACATATTCGTATCATATTTACAAAACATAATCATTGTTTTATGTTTAATGTTGGTTTATAATTTATTTTGCTGATAATTTTCGTTGACCAGTTCGTTGACTATATATTTAGGGTTTAAGGTAAATTAGATATTATTACGAGAGAGATGATTCAGTTCAGAAAAAGTTAACCTTTTTTTATTTATCTTGTAAATATTTACATATTTGTATGATTATTGATGGTATGAAGGTATTCAAATGGGGTTGAAGATCATGCATACATGCATAGTTATATTTAATAAATTTTACAATAATAATATTAGTGTTTTTTTTTCAACCAATTGTCAACCCTACTACAACTTTACTTTGGATAACGTTCGGATACGGCCAATAAATTTTAAGATTAAAGAATTTAAAAAAAAAAAAAAAAAATATTTAGAAAAAAAAAAAAAAAAAAAAAAAAAAAAAAAAAAAAAAAAATTTTAAAAATAAAAAAATTAAAAAAAAAAAAAAAAACTATTTCGTCTGTAAAATCAAAACACAAACAAGAATTAAGATTAAAGAATAACAGTGATAGCAATAAATTTTAATCTGGAAAACTTCTTAATACGAGTAAGAAAAAGTTTGAAACTTAATATAGCCATAAAAAATTTAGTATAAAATTAAGAATGTAAGTAGTCTATTTATAAAAAATAAAATCAAACAGTATGGCTTCTATCTTTTTGGCATGACTATCTTTCAATTCTCGCAAAATGTTATGGAGATATAATTATTTTTCCATGAAAAAATGATAATAATTAGTGAAAATATATGTGTGTTCACTTTCATGTAAATAATTATTTTAATGTAGGATTGATTTGTGATTTTGTTTTGTAAATGTAATTTGCGTGTGATTTAAGAAAATCTTAAATAAGTAATACTATAATTTATTTTTATACATTTTATATTTTCGTAAAATAGTTTTCATCATGGTGACAATACAGTGAGTTTGGGTACCGTGACGAGTGGACACGTGTGGAAGTTGAAAGAAGAAAATAATCCAAAGATGGTTTACATCTTTTAATTTAAGTCTTTACCGTGAAGTAAACGAAAGAAAATAAAAATAAAAGATTGATAATAACGTGATAAAGAAATAAGAAAAGATTAAAAAATCAATTTAAACCAGGTTGACAAATAACTTTAAATGTCTAATCTAATTTAATTAAGTATAAAAAAATTAATTAATAACTCGATCAAGCCCAATATAGTGTTAGACTCGATTATAAAAATGAAAATAATACAAGAGAAAACACTTTTTCTCTTTATTTTCTTCTATTTTTTCGTTTCTCCGTGAGGATCCAAAACACTAATTTCTCAACTTTCTGTTAGGAGAATACGATTCTTTTTTTTTTCTATACGTGCTTCTATTTTATATGCAATGCTTAGTCAAATTACAAAATATTTATATACGTATGCAATGACCATGTTTGTGAATATAGTCACATTTCCTTTTTCGATTTTTCTTTCGGATTCAAATTTTTTCTAGTATTTAAAAGTTTTAACTTTTAATTTCCGTATTTTTATTTAAATTTCAGCAAATGTGTTATTTTAAATAAACTGTGGAAAAGGAATGTCACTTTATGAAAAAATAAATATTGTTTCTTTAGGAAGGTAAGTTTCATTTCACAAAAAGACACACGTGTGTTTATTTTAAATTAACAAAAAAAACGTGGGCATTATTTAATATAACTTTAGGGAAAAGTAATATAATTTTATGAAAATATAAGTATATTTTATTTTTCTAGAGCTAACATATTTTCGAAATTAAATATTACGGTGGCATGTATTGGGGAATTAGAATATCTAGATAAAAAAAACACAAACATAGTACAACCTATAAATTCTTGATGCCGTTGACTTAACAAAGACAACAAAAGAGACGAATCAAGTACTAAGACAATAGATATTGAGGATAAGAATGAGTGACTGTTTAATTATCAAATTATGTATCAACAAATTTAACCACTCGTTTCCCACAAAAATAAATTTATAAAATACATGAAGAAGAGATATTTTAATACTTTTAAGTTATACATATATAATGTTATTAAAAAAAATTCAGTCTAATTCAATTGTAATGTGTAAAAATTAATGCATATTTCGATAGAAAATTGCGGATAAAAGAATATATCCGATCAATAATTAATGACCTTAATATATATTGAGAATTAAGAAATTAATTTTAAGTATAACTCAATGTTACAAATATTTAAATTTTCGAAACAATTTTAGATGTCATAAAATTTTCTGTGATATTGAATTAAAATTTTCTATATATAGGACAACAGACTTTGGTGGTATAAACTTGTATTGACTAAAAAAAGTAATAGTCTGCCATCGAAGATCATACAAATCTTAATGAATTATTTTAGTGATTGATTTTTATCAATTTTGTGCGTATGTATAGATATCACTCTCGTAAAACATTCTCATTCAATTACGCAAAAGAATTTTTTTATTTTACTCTTGTCAAATCAAAAGTGATATCAACAAAAAATCTTTTATTTAATTGAATTTTATTAATTTATCATCCAATAATTTGTTTGGACAAAGTAATTAAAATATCTTATATTTTAATTATTTTATTTGGATAAATTAATTTAATTTTTATTTTAAGTCAAACTCAACTCTAACCTTTCGATCAAAAATGATTCGGTATTTAATTCGGACTAGTTTGACTTGATCTTCAACCGAGACCGGTTTGACTTGATCTTTACCAAGTCAGTTCGGCTCAACTTTTAGTCAAAGTCGGATCGTCTTTGTGGACTTGTGGACTTTTTTTCATCTTGACCAATGAGGAATTCTATAACTTATGGAATTTTGATTTATTTTTTTTCTATTGAATTTCAAATTCTAATATTTTAGTTGTTTGAAATTCCTCGATTTTGTTATGAAATAAAGTGAATAACATAGAGAATGACGACAGATAATAGAGAAGAGAAAAAACAAGAGAGAATAGAGAATGAGAGAATAGGGAGCAACTCATCTGTCTATTATTATTGATATGAAGAGT
>Ga0214543_1012915_pt1 | contig 10811 bp, 5 predicted proteins | sample CNSS2metaG_FD_160094 | JGI IMG/M metagenome (GOLD analysis project Ga0214543, IMG submission 160094) | Root nodule microbial communities from cowpea collected in UCLA plant growth center, Los Angeles, California, USA - CNSS2 | ecosystem: Host-associated > Plants > Roots > Nodule | place: USA...
CTCATGCATAGTACGCGAACCGTCAAACTTCATAGTGGTCAACGTACTCATCAGTGTCCCAGCGAGAGACTTATCAGCAGTTTGGGAGCGCTCTTCCACAAATTTCATAAATTCTTTTGCGTCATCAATTTTGGAAAGAGCTGACTTTATATTGCTTGCTATGTTCATTCTCATAAACATTAAGCTAAGTCTGTTTGATCTTGCACAAGCTTTGTAATTGGCTTTCTCTTCATTGCTACTAGCATCCGTGATAGCAGCCGGCTTTTCAACTTGAAAAGCTAGATCAAGATCCAACACACCTAAGTGAAATTGGACTTGCTCACTCCAGTCAGGAAAATTCAACCCATTAAAGACTGGAACAGACGAAGCATGCGAGTGTAAAGATACCGAAACAGAGACTGCAATTAACACATGCCTAGCGTTAATGCTTTGAGTCATAAAACTAAATGTAAAAACAGATTCAGATATAAACAATCATACTAATGTTCTCCTTTGGGAGATCCACTAATACACAAACATAAGCATAATGATGTTAATCACATTATAACATTATTGATAATTAAAATATGCATCAACTAGAATCACCTACTACCTTTGGGTATATAAATAAAACTAGTGACACATACAAAATTATCTACAATCATGCACATTAATTATAAGAACAATTAATTAACCTTTGGGCAATCCTAAAATGTCTTATAATTAATGAATTTCAATTAACTCATAAATTTAATTATTCATAAATTAGCATCCATACTAAGGGTAATTGAAATAAAAAACATTAATAATTTGAAATCACAAAAACTTTAAAATTTTAGCCACTTTGGTGACTAACAAATTTATCATACTTAATTTCAAATAAATAAATACACATTTAATTGCTATAAACTTTATATAGCATCTTCATTAATTTTAATTTAACAATAACAAACATAAATATTATTGCAAATTAAAATAAAATTATTAATTATTTATATAAACAAAATAATTAATATTAATTTATTGGTGACATAAACCAATAAAAAAAATTATTCATCTTAACTGATGCGCGATGCACGTTCACACCAATAAAACTAAAACTTTCAATATCATTCACTTTGCCATTCACACAGTAACGGTTTTAAGCCATTTACACATTACTGCATTCATTACTTTATTCCAAATTAAAATTAAACAACTTTAATACTACAAACGTAACAGTAACGACACACATGATTCCAATTAGTGGCAGCAGCAAAACGGGATGCGGGGATGCGATTGTTAATGGCAGCAGCAGTGTTCATACACAACTTAAAAATATTCATAAAGGCATTACAATTATAAACCCTTGAGTAATAATTAGAGTTCATGAAGATTGGGGATAAAATAAATTAGGGTTTATAACATTAAAGGAAAACATCATAAAGGAGAAACATCACATAATAGAAGAATCATAAATCCTACAACCTTGCTCTGATACCACATGTAAAACTAATTAAGGATCTTTAGAATTTAGGATTCTCACATGATAAACATAATAAAGCACTAACCTTGATTCATGAGAGATCCTGTGAATATGCATTCTTCAACCTTTCATACTGTGTGCTCTTCAGCCACCGTTACCCAATCTATCTCTTTGCTTTTCTTTCTCTTCTCACACGTTCTTGATGGGTTACTGTGAAAAGAACCTTATGGCCAGAGACAGAACCCCAATACCCTTTTAAACCAACGTCCATCAAATTGATTTTTATTTTATCTTATCTTTATTTTATTTTATTATCACTTCTCATAATAATAACCAATAAGTCTTTAGATTTTATTAAATCATAATTATGTCCATCATAATATTTCAAATGAGTCACTAATAGAATTAATTTGTCAATTAATTCTAACATGTTACACTTGTGTTATGCCCATAATCAATATCATGGAGCAAGAGCAGGAAATGTATTTTTATGGGTTATCCGTATGGTAAGAAAAGTTGGAGATTGTATGATATTGAGTCAAAAATGTATTGTCTCATGCAATGTTATGTTCTATGGATATGAGTTTAATTTTGAATCAATCATATCTCTTGAACATGATTAATCCTTATGCAATGTTCCCTCTCCTTCCCTTTCTACAGATGTGATTATTGTAAGACCCGCGAATTTAATTAATTAAATTAATAATTAATTAATAAATGCGGGAGGCTAGTGCATTTATGACATTAAATTATGTTATGTATGATGTGGAAAAGTGCTAGCTCATGTGGTTGAGAGTACTTTGATTGTGTGAAAGGACTTGGGTCCAAGTCGTATGGATGCCAATTGTGTTTAGTTTTGTTATTGTTGTTTTAATGGTATGTTGCGCCGCATTTTGTACGAGATAATGCTTGAATAGTGTGTGGTAGCAAGAAACATAAGTTGGCTTGGTGGTTAGCTTTGACTTGGCATTGGGAAGGTCATGGGTTCAAACCTTGGTGAGTCAAATTTAACTCTTTTTGGCTTAAACTTTAGTTGTGGGCTGAATATGAATAGGTGGAGAAACCTAGCAGAAAGTGGGCAGCTAAAGGGCTGAGAAACAATCAAGTCATAGCCTTGAAAAGCAATAAAAACCCAAATTAAATCATATTCCCGTTTTTTTAATTTACCAAAAATCATATTCCCGTTTTTTTAATTTACCAAATATTAAGACCTATAAAAGGCACTTTTTGAGAGGAGAACAGGGTTTGGAAAGTTGTTTTTCTGAGAGCTCTAGAGGGAGGACGAAATTTGAGAGTGAAAGGAGAATTGGGAGTGAAGTAGAGAGGGGAAACGAACGTGGTGGTACTGTCAGCCCTTGGTGATCAAAGGAAATCCTTTAATTTCAAGCTTAAAGCAGGGAAGTTTCAGGTTAGGGGAGCTGAACCTGAATTTTCGTTTTAACTATCGTATGCTGGTGATTCTGATATGTTTTGTACCCTGAATTTGGGGTTATGGGTTTTTGGGGACTGTTTCATGGAAATTGACCTAAATGCATGCATATAATGGGGTTGTGTTCGGGGTATTCTGTGATTATGCAAAGTTGGATTGTTGGGGCATAACTTCGTGTCCAATTATGTTCATATGCCTATCTAAGTTATGCTGAATGAATTGGTATGTTTGTGTTGTGTTTTGAGTCTCTAGTGCAATGCTGTATGCGTGAATCAGTGCCAGAACCTACAATTTTCGCTCAGGCGAGCTAGGCTCGCCTAGGCGAGACATGCAGGGACTCATAAACCTCTCTCTGCTCGAGTAGTTCGCTCAGGCGACGTGATTTGGTTTTGGGCGACAGACCAACTCGCTTAGGCGAGGGTGACTCGCCCAAGCGAGAATCCGTGGGTGTCTCGAGTGCATTGGTTGCGTAACTCGCGTAGGCGAGGTTTGTTTCTTAGGCGAAATCGCATCTCGCTCAGGTGAGAGACTCTCGCTTGAGCGAGAGTTCGAAGAGCATTCTGATGGGAGTTCACTTGCAGCCCAAGCGAGAGAGGTGAGTTTTGGGCAAAACGTGATCTCGCCCAGGCGAGTGTGACTCGCCTAAGCGAGGGTACATGGTTGGTTTTGTGTATGGTGCTCGCTCAGGCGAGGTAACCTAGCCTAAGCGAGGTGAACTGGAATGCTTAGGTGAAAGTTGGATGTTTAAGCCCAGAGATGGATGAATGATAGGTTTAGAAGCAATAAATTTGTAACATTGGATTGATCGAAGTTGAATGGTGATGTGTGATCTATAAGGCTTCTAAGATATCTAGATGGTGAGCTTGTTGGTGTTCCATGGGTTGTGGCCCGGAACGTATCCTTGAGTTGTGGCTCGGGATAGGGGTTAAGCACGTGGCATTCTATGGGTTGTCGCCCGGAATGACTTCCCTTGAGTTGTGGCTCGGGATAGCGAATGAACACGAGGAACCTTGAGTTGTAGCTCAGGTTGGCGAGTGTGCCGGTGTGAGTGTGCTAGTTGTGGCCAGTACGGATGGGTCCAGATGGATTGCCCTCCTCAATGGTTGCTGACGAGTTTGGTAGTCCTGGGACGTTACGGACTATGTTCGTATTTGGGAACTCCACCTGGCGTTACGGTGTGTGATCCGTAACATGGTTTCCGCACGTGCTCTATCAGTTGTGGCCGGTAGGTGTGGCAGCAAGACACCTGGAGATACTCAATAGAAGATATAGAACACTGCTTGCATGGTTATGGCCATGAGAAGAACTCAAGCGAGGTTTCCTTATGTACTTATTATGCATGGTGGTGGCCATGTGGAGGGAAGGTAACGTGACTTCCATTAAGTGCACCGGTGCACATGGTGGTGGCCATGTGATGGAAATAGAGTAAGATTCTGTGGGAAGAGAAAAGATACTTGATATGGTTGTGGCCATGCAGTATAAAGAAGAATTGTGTTGTTGTTATACTATTTGTACTGGTTAACATGTATATGTAAATGTGATATATATTTTGTATGTTTTAACTGTTAGCTCACCCTATCTGCTTGTGTTTGGCGATGATCGTGTACGCGGTACACGTGAGCAGGTGATGATGCAGGTGGAGCTGGTGAGGCTTAGCTGCGGAGAGGGGCTGATTATGGGGATTTTTTTATGTTCATGTTTTTTTCACTCTATTTTAACATATGATGTAAAGGCTCATGGCCTACTTGACTAAACTCACATTTTTGTATGTATAGACTTATTGGTGATTTTAATGAAGTTTTTACTTTTCCCGTGTTTTGGGAAATGAGGCATTATTAATAAATGAGTTTTTACATAAATGATGCTGATGTATTATTTTTGTTTTATTTTTGTTAAATCCGTAATATCCGGTAGGGATGTTACAATTATTGATGATGATCTTCCTCTTATATCTCAATCGCACTTGAATGCGCCACTAAACACTAAATCTCTCTCAACATCAGATAGTCTCTCATCTATCTCATTGACTCAGGAAATGCTACAGGGGGTACACTTGAACACATAACCACAAAGATGCTTTGGCTCGTGGTCATCACACAAATATACCTTCAAATATTTTACGTGACTAAGTTACCAATACCGTTCACAAGATTGATCCCTCACCCCATTCAATCACTCTATCAAGCTCCTTTGGTACGCCTTATCCTATAGCTAATTGTGTCAGTTGTACTAAATTCTCTTCTTGTCACAACTAGTTTTTGGTAGTTATTAATAAAGAAATTGAGCCCAAAACTTTCGTTGTTGTTGTTCAACATGACCATTGATGGCATGCAATGCAATAAGAAATTCAAGCTCTTGAAAATAGTTAGACTTGGTATGTAGTGCATCTACCTTTTAGGAAAAGGGCTATTAGATGTAAGTGGGTCTTTCAAATCAAATATCATGCAGATGAATCTATTGAAAGGTTTAAACCATGCCTTGTTGTTTTAGGGAATAATTAGGTTGAAGGTTTAGATTTTCACGAGACCTTTCCACCATCTGTAAAGATGGTTACATTTCGTACTTCATCAAATGGATGTTCATAATGTTTTTCTACACAGTGAACTTGATGAGGAAATATACATGAAGTTGCCTCCTGGCTTCCAAATCTCGTGATTCCACTAAAGTCTGCAAGTTACGTAAATCTTTATATGGCTTGAAACAAGCCCTTATTGTTGGATTGGTAAGTTGAAGAGTTTCCTGCAACAATATGGATTCACATAATCTTACTCAGACTATTCTCTCTTTACACTCCATCATGACGACCTTCACCTCAATGTATTGGTTTATGTTGATAATCTCGTTATCTCTGGTAATAATGAAGCACTTATTACATCTTTTAAAGCCTACTTAAGTCATTGCTTTCACATGAAAGATCTAAGAATCTTAAGTACTTTTTAGGCATTGGAATGGCTAAAAGTCCTATTAATATTTTGATTTAATTAGTCGATTGATACTCATTTTCATTCGGAAAATTTTGTTTGGTACCCGCTTTTAGAAAAGTTTCAATTTCATCCCAACTTTTGAAAAAATGTTTCAATTAGGTCTCTTTCAGAAAAAAATTATTAACACCGTTAACGACATACCTAGTGTTAGCCTCTGATATTTCTTTTTAATTGTTGAATTTTATTTTTGATTTTTAAAAATTTTTTTTGCCACGTGTCAGATCCTTAGCGTGACACGTGGTATTGTCAATGCCACCTGGCAAGGTACTGTCACGTGTCAGTATCTTTGCCAAGTGTCAGTATCTTTGCCAAGTGTTAATATCTTTGCCAAATGTCAGTCTTGATTTCAATTTAGTCCCTACATATGTCTATTTGTTTTAATTTAGTTCTCATATATGTTTATTTGTTTCAATTTAGTCCGCACTCTATTTGTTTCAATTTAGTCGGAATACTTTTTTCAAAATAGAGAAATATTGTATCTCTTTTAAGACAAAATTTATTATTTATATAAATGTTATATTGATATTTGTTATTAAAAAATGACTTACAAAATTAAGTATTGATATTTATATTAAAGTTTAGTGATAAAAGTCATGAATAACAAAACATGGATTAACAATTAAGAAAAAAAGTAATATGTTATGACGTTATTTTTAATAAAAAAATGAGTATTATTGAAATTGTTATACTCATGTTTTGTTATTTATAACTTTTACTACTAAATTTTAATATAAATATGAGTAATTAATTTTATAAGTCATTTGTAATAACAAATATCAATATAACATTTATATAAATAATAAATTTGGTCTTAAGGGAGACACAATATTTCTCTATTTTGTAAAAAAATATTCGGACAAAATTGAAACAAATAGAGTGGGAACTAAATTGAAACAAATAAACATATGTGGGGACTAAATTGAAACAAATAGAGATATGTGGGGACTAAATTAAAATCAAGACAATGACACTTGGCAGGAACACTGACACGTGGCAGACATTCCAACGTTGCATTGACAACGCCACATGTCACACCAAGGATCTGACATGTGGAAAAATTGTTTTTTTTTAATTCAAAAAAAATTTAGAAATAAAAAAAACAAAAAAAAAACAGAGGCTGACACATGGTACGCCGTTAACGGTGTTAATCATTTTTTTTTCTGAAAGGGACCTAATTGAAACACTTTTTCAAAAGTTGGGATGAAATTGAAACTTTTTTAAAAGTGGGTACCAAACAGAAACTTTTGAACGAAAGTGAGTACTATTCGACTAATTAAGCCTAATATTTTCTTGTGCCAACAAAAATGCACTCTTGATATCGTTACCAAAGTTGGTCTCTTAGGTGCCAATCCCATTAGTTTCCCTTTTGATCAAAATCATCATCTTCCTCTGGCCATAGGGACTCCTCTATCTGATTCAGTTCAATATCGAAGACTAGTTGGGTGTTTGATTTATCATTCAGTAACTCTGCCATATATTTCTTTTAATGTCCACATGCTCACTCAATTTATACAAACTCCTACTTAGGAACATATTATTGATGTTGCTCTTTGAGTGGTTTATTATCTGAAGGGTACTATTGGTCAAGGGCTCATGCTCTACGTAGATTGTGATCTTCAACTCTACGATTGGTGTGATGTAGAATAGGCTACTTGTCTCTTACAGAGACATTCTCTTACAGGTTGGATTGTCGTTCTTGGGAATTCACCTATTTTTTGGAAAACTAAGAAGCAACACATTGTTTCTCGTTCTTTTGTTGAAGTTGAATATCTCTCAATGGCCACCACCTAGTGTCAGGGGCGGATGTTTGTGGTAGCAAGGGTGCCATGCCCCCCCCCCCCCCCCCCCCCAAATTTTGAATTTTTTTTATGTATTAGGTATTTTAAATTTTTTTATATTATAGATATTAGGTAATATATTATAAATTAATGATGATTAAATCAAATATTTTATTTCTTTCATAAACTTAATAATTAATGTTAATAAATAATAAAATATAAAATCAAACATAATAAAGAATAAAAAGATTTATCAAGATGTTTTTATTATTATTTTTCATTATGGCTTGAGCTTCTTATAAATTGCTTTCATTTCTCATTCTCACATGTTTCCTTTTATTTTTGAAGAGAAAAATATCTATCTTTTTGCTCTTATTTCTCTTCGTTCTCCTTCATTCTCGAGGAGGAAAGGAAGGAGGTAATTCTTTCATCTCACTTGATAGTGAAATATTAGTTTAATAATTTATTTCATGAGTCTCTTTTATATTAATTTTTATTTTATGAATATAGAAGTAAAAATATTGTACTGTGGGTTTTTTTATAACCAGATTTTAATTGTGGTTCCATTATATGACTTGAGTTTCTCACGAATTGTTCTCATTTCCCATTCTCACCTATTTTCTTTTGTTTCTGAAGATAAAAAGATCTATTATTTTTGTTCTCATATCTCAGTTGTTGTCTTCTATTCTCGAAGAAATAAGGAAGAAGGTAATTCTCTCTTGTATCACATAATAGTGAAATATTAGTTTAATAATTTATTTAATGAGCTTGTATATTAATTTTTTATTTTATGAACATAGAAGAAAAAATATTGTACTGTGTGTCTTTTATAACTGGATTTTAAGTGTGGTTTGATTATCATCGAATTTTCCTTTGGCATTTTCGTCTCTCATTTTTTTATTAGATTATGACAAATTATTTTTTAGTCTTTTTTTTAAATATGTATATTGATGAAGAATAAAAGAATAAATTCATTTTTTGAAAGTGATAAAAGGGAAACTACCCGTGAAGATGAAAACAAGACAAATTAACTCTTCCAGATATTTAGTTATAGTCTTGTTTCTTTTTTAGTTATCGTTATACTAATTATGTATTCATTTTTATTGTATTAGTGACAATAATTAAATGTATAAATTTTGAACGTATTATTTTGGTTTTCCCAACAATGTCGGTCAAGATCCGCCACTGCCTAGTTTGAACTTATGTGGTTGAAAGGTCTTCTACACTCTCTATGAATTTGTCACCTTCGTCCTATGTAGCCGCACTGCATATTGCTGCCAATCCAGTCTTTCATGAGCCTACTAAAGACATAAATATTGATTGTCATTTCATACGTAATGCAATTTTGAATGGTACTTTTGCAACTTGTTATGTTAACACTTTCAACCAACTTGCTAATATTTTCACCAAAGCACCGAAAAAACGATTGATTGATTTCTTTCTTCCCAAGTTGGGCATCCAAAATTTGCATGCACCAACTTTAAGGGAGTTGTTAGGCTAAGAACTAATAACTTGGGCTTATTGGTGTTATAGTTGATTGTTGATATCTAGGAAAATTAAGTGATTGATGATATCTTAAGAATTTATGTGGTTCGTCGAGAATCATGAAATCCATTTGTGGAGTTGATATTCTTAAGCAAAATTTGTGGAAAGGAATTCATGAAAATAATGCACCCACTCTACAAACATAATTTATATACCAACTTGATCTAAATGAGTTAAATGAATAAGTAAGTTGATTTTTCATTTTAGTTACTAATAATTTTTAGTTTATAAATTGATATATAAATTATTGAAATGACTAATTATTTTTAGTCACTTAATCTTTATTTACTTTAACCTCATTATATTAGATAATATTTATAATATCTAAATACAAAATAAATTATGATTTTGTTGTATAGAGAAATGTGATCACGATTTAGATAAATACTTTTGTTTTTTGATATAAATAGTTTATATTATATAAAGTATTTTTGTTTTCTTAAAACATTCTTGTTTTTTTATATCATATCTCATTTTTTCTAAGATTGGGAAGGGTAAAGTGAAGTTTTTATAAAGGCTTTTTTGACATTCAAATCAGTAGAAGTTATAAGTGAGTATATTAAATGCTCATAAATAATAAGCTTAGGTCTACAAGTTTGGGCAAACACTGATTTGTTGTTTTATGTTTTATTTTATTTCCAATAATATTAAGATAAAAGTATTAAAAGGTATAAATGAATTCAAAAATGTTATTCATTATTTAACATACAAACTTTATTACTATTAAATTATTTAAATTAAAAAAAAATCTAAGAACAATATATTATAATAATATTTTTAGTTTAAATATTTTTAGAAATATGATTTGTCGACATGCAATATGATTAGTGAAGCAAAAACCTGTAAACAAAATACAAGATATTTTGTTAATTTCAATGGTTGATTTCCTGTCAAACCTCTTTGACACGTTGGTTTTAAATTCTTGAGTCAATGTAAAAGAAGAAGAAAAACTCTTTCGAGAAGTATCACTCTTCTAGAACAAGTAGAAGAATTTCAATTTCATAAAAATCTGCGTCATTTTTATGACCCCACACACAACAATAAAAACAAAGACAAAAACGACAGAGCCATTGCTACAGTCTAAAGTTTTAAATTAATTCATGATGTTAATTTCGATAATTAAAATGTTTTTTTATGTCAAATTAACATCTTTTCGGTAAAAAGTCAAATTAATATATTTATTTCTTAAGAAAAAAAAAAGCAGAAACGGTGCAATAATTGTAGTGTGTTACAGTAGAAACAAGTGCAATTGAAAATCAAACTCGTTGAAGAAAAACCATTACTTTATTAATGCAACCTATTCAAACAAAAATAGTAATAAAAATGAAAATTTATAAGCTAAATATAGATAATATCAATTTTTTTAAATTCTTTAAGAGATTTATAGAAATTTATTTATGCATAAATAAATTTAAACTTATAAAAACTAATTTTATCTATTTATATATTATTTTAAAAAAATATATATAGAGAAATTTATCTAAATAATATATATTTAATTAATAGATAGTTGATTAATAGGTTGCGTTATGCATTTCTTAATAAAGAAGTATTTGTCCAAAATAGACGGAAGTGTTTAATTTAATACACGTTGGAGACGCGGAGCAAAACTCAAATCCTATATATATATA
>Ga0214543_1012916_pt1 | contig 10810 bp, 4 predicted proteins | sample CNSS2metaG_FD_160094 | JGI IMG/M metagenome (GOLD analysis project Ga0214543, IMG submission 160094) | Root nodule microbial communities from cowpea collected in UCLA plant growth center, Los Angeles, California, USA - CNSS2 | ecosystem: Host-associated > Plants > Roots > Nodule | place: USA...
ATATTTTGTTTAAGAGGCTAAGCCCATGTAACTCGTCCCGTGAATTTTAACTTATAAAAGGTAAAACGGCAGCGTGAATTTGCCCAAAATCGATAAAACCCGGTTGAATGAAAAAAATATAAAATTTAAGCCATAAATAGTAACTCATCTTTTAAGGTAACGCGGTGCAAAGAGGTAAAACCCGACCCGAATATTTATTTCATCTTTACGTAATGTATGATTTAGTGTATTATTCGTTTAGTGACACTTGGGCTTTCGTTTTTCCGTTGGGCGAGTAGAATCTCAGAAGCCATGGCGAAGCGATCGTACAAGACGGAGTTGGGGTGCATAGCGTGCGATGAACTGCGCGAGCTCGGAGCGGGAAAACCTAACTGGCTGGTCGAAACCCCTCACCTCCTCTGCGCCATCGACACCCACTCCCTCCTCCTCGCCAACCGCTCCACCATCCTCCTCCTCTCATGGTCCGACAACTCCGCCGCCTCCCCGCCCCTTAAGATCCGACCCGACCTCTCTCCCATCGACGCAGAGTCAATCACGGCCCTCGAGTGGCTCGTCTTCGGAGACAACCGTGTCATCGTCGCCGGCACCTCCTCCGGGTATCTTCTGCTCTATTCTCTGCGGGGAGATTTGATTCATCGCCAGGTAATGTTTTTGCTGCCCCTTTCTTCGTCTTTTTTTCTGTGTGATGATTTTTGGGGTGAGTTGTTTCAGTTTGAGAACTCGAAGACGTGTGTGTTGTTCAGTTGGATCGATGTGATTGTTTGGATACAGCGAGGGGTGATGAATTGCAGTCGTAATCGTTGAAATTTTTTTTTTTTTTTTTTTTTTATCAGCAAATTATGTCGTAGTTTGTTATGTTTATGTTTGTAATTTGCACAAATATCAATAATTGATTTTCTCATCAATGGATATTGATTGAGATCCAGATTGATTAGTAATATGTTATGACTAAATTAAAATATACGAGTTGAGGTAATTCCCACCTCACAGCCTGTTTCTTTCCTATGCTCAAATTAAAGCGTTAAAGTTATGTCCTAAGCACGAGTTCTAAAGATAAAATCAGAGTCTAACCTAGTTATTGGTATTAGGACTAGCGGGTCATTTTATCGGAACATCCACAAATATCGAGTCTTGAAAATTTCACGTTTGAGATGTGCAGTAGTAGTAATAGTGTATTGAAGATTCACATTGACTACTCATGTGGTCAAATTGAAGTATATATTAAGGGATATTCCTCACCTTACAAGTTGGATTTTATAAATTAGTTTTGTGGAATTAATGTAGGTCTTAAGCCAGAGTTATATATCCTTTATCCTTAGAAGTTTACATGGTTCAGAGACTCCCGCTAAAGTGAGGAGGCGCACTTTAGGGGAGTGCAACCACAATGGTTGATTACAAAATCAATGGTTGTGAATTGTGACAAAATCAAGTTTATATTTGATAAGTCTACAGTTAATTACAATATCAATGGTTTCTACATTCTAATTAATGTAATTTTGTTCTCTAAATTATATTTCCTAACCTTAACGGAGTCAAATCCTTAGTTTAGAGGACCAAAATCTTGGATTTGGCTTCTCTAAATTGAGGAGATGCATTTTACGAGATCAAGTGTAACGGAGACCATTTATTAGAAAATTAGTGCTTTAAGTGTGATAAAATCAAACACGTGTATCCTTAGATCAGTCTGCCTTCATCCATCCTCCTCTGTATAGAAGTAAAAAGTATTTTAATAATGTTATTTTGCTTGAAATTGTCGACTATTTGTGAAAGTACTATGGGTGACTTTAACCAATTATGACAGGATTTGGTGAGTCACAAGTGAGTAAAGAGAGAAATAGTTGTTCTAAGTTTGAGAAAAAAATTATTCTTTTGTTTTTTTACTTTCCAGCATTTTCCATAATATTTACCGCTTCAAACCTAAGAGTTTCATAAATCAACAACGTATGGGCAAAAGAACAAAACTACGTTTAAAATAGAAATATTTGTGGTACAAATTTAAGATTGGCAAATATGTGAGGTGCATTGGTTTCATATCAACTTTCTTCATTGTAGATGATTTATCCTGGACGAGTTTTAAAATTAAGAGTTCGTGGAACAAAGAAAGATTTGATTCAAGATACCTCTTCAGAAGAGTTTTGTCTCATTATGCCAGGTGTAATTGCCCGTTTTGATGGTTCTGATGTTCAGGTAAACACTAGCTTCTTTATCTTGCCTATTAGAACTTCAATGAATAAAGTCTGTTGGAAAAGGAATTTTTTTTTTCCTTTCTGGGTATTGGAATAGTCTATTTTATTAGGATGTCAATTTACAGACTGAATTTTGGACTGTGGTAGGTTGCTGATTATAGGTCTAATTGTAGGCTTTGCAATGTTGAAATGCAGAATATGCTGCAGAAATGGTTTGAAGAAGCACAATCTCGATTTTGGGATCAAAAACCAAAGAGCCAAGATTCAGAGGATTTTGGAAATACTGATGTCAAAATTCCTTATCAGTTGTGGAATGTTGGTAAGAATGGCACCTGTTCTGATGCAGCAATTACTGGAATAATGCCACCTCCACTAATGGAACAACAGGTAAATTCTCTCAACTGATTCCTTCTTGTGGTGGCCGGTTGGAAAACCTCCACCAGTTTCCGCCATGGCGCCGCCATAACTGAGTTTTGGTAACACTGTTGTCTACCATGGTAATCATTTGAATTTCTTTTCATGAAATCCAGACTATAGAAGTACAAGTGAGTGGGCAAAACTATCATCAAATCATTTAGTTCTCATAGCATCATATAAGATTAGTTAAACCACATTTTTATTGTCTTCCTTTTGTGGTATACATGTTCAGGCGTTATTAGGTTTTCAAAAAATTCTTTTTCCTTTTGGCAATATCTCTCACTCATAGTATCACTTTTGGCAATATTGTACTTTTAAAAGCGTGACTTTAGTTTGTTTTTCAGTTTTGTGATTACATGAGTTATACTGATTGTGGTTTTGTTTACACAGTAGATAATGGGAACATTCTGAAATTATTTCTGGTATTTGAATTCAGCTGCTTTTATTGTTGGGCAGTCAAGTCAACGTTATTATTGTGCAGTGGCTGTTGGAGAGGATGCTGTGATTTCAGCATACAGGTACTTGGTTGCTTCTATATCAATATGTACTCTGATTGGATATAATCTTTTTTTGTCGTCATTGTAATAAGTATTATATTGACCTTGTTATTTGTTTTATCCTTTGGGAAGACTCTCTGAGAGCAAAGGCAGGTCTTTAGTGGGAGCTATTCTTTCGAAAGTTGTACCAGCAACATTCTCCACATTAGGTTCTTTTTCGAAGTTGATATGGCGGAGTGAACCATCCCCTTCGAAGAAGTCTCCAAAGAAATCAGATCAGAAGCCTCAACCTTTTGCACGAGGTAGGAGTAACACCCAATTTAGCACTTGTCTTCTGTGATTATAACACAGGCTCCTGCAGATTATTATGTGTATAATAGAGATGATGGTCAATCCTAGTAAAAGGAAAATAAAATTATGTATTATCATGCTGAATAGGGTTGTTTTAGGCAGTACAAAAGTGGTGCTATGATAGTTTAACTATAACTTGAAGAAAAGGACTTCCACTAGGAAATTTAGACTTGAATGTGACACTACTTCTGAGTTTGAGACCAAAGAAAAAGGATGTACCCTCAGTAGTGGTTTCCTCTGCTGAAAACCTCATGAGTGGATAGGTTACATTTTATTATCTTAACATGGCAAGGAATGCTTCTTATATGGGTTCAAATTTCATCGCCTTCATATTATCAGCCTATTATATTTCATTTTTATGTTATGTTCAATTATTGTCTTTTTTTGGAAGCCGGTTGTAGGCCGGGAAGTGTGTGTTCTGCAATTAGAAACTTAAATGTATGTCGAAGGAAAATTGTGCAGAATAACCATTTTACATCATCTTTCTGTTTTTTTGACATCTTATCACTGCTGCTATGGTAGAGTTGATGTTCTGTGATACTAAGAAGCTCGTTATAAATGTCTTATAAATTCATAAATGATTAGAAACTAGATGCTTGTTACAAGAAAGTGTTGCAGAATAACCATTTCAGCGCACCTCTCTTTTTCATTTCGGCACATTATCAACATTGGTGGAATTGATGTACTGCAACACTGAGAAGTTCGTAAAAAGTGTCAAAATATTAATGAGTACTTGGCTAAATCCCATTGCAGTTTCTGTTAGAAACAGATACAGCTGAGCCAACTGAACTCTATCAAAGAGAACATGTAGAGCTATTATTCTCCACTATTGGGGCACCATTTCTAAATTCAAATCCTATCATCTGACTTTTGCCTTCATGGTTCAATGCAGCTTCATCTCTGACAAGTTTAATTGATCACCCTAGGAAAGGTGAGAAGCTTACATTATCACCCAGTGGTACATTGGCTGCTATAACAGATTCACTTGGTCGCATATTGCTGCTTGATACTCAAGCACTTGTGGTGGTGCGCTTATGGAAGGTTTGCATTTGAACTTTTTTACCCCAACCACCTCTCTCTTCTCAAAAAGAATTATCTAAATGAAACCTAGTATTTTTGCAGGGATATAGGGATGCTAGCTGTCTATTCATGGAGATGTTGGTGAGCAAAGATATTGCATCATCTAGCTCTTCTTACTCTGAACCATCAAAGAGTGATTATTGCTTGTGTTTAGCTATTCATGCACCAAGAAAAGGAATAATTGAGGTTAGTCTTTTTCCTCGCATTACAAGTGAACTACAGATTTTCATCTCTTTAATTAAACTATTGGAAGGGTAACTGTTTGCTTCAATTGTGCCATTAAAAATCCTATTGCTATAATAACATAACAATTTCTTCTCTTGTTTACCTTCAGTATAACACTGACCCTCGTCATTCCATTGTTGTGCATAAATAACTGAACAAGTTTCTCTACTGAGACATTGCTTATAGTGTTATTACTTGATAAAATTTTAATGCGTTTTTTTGATTGATAATATCATGCAGATCTGGCAAATGAGAACTGGGCCCCGTCTTAGAACGATTTCATGCGCAAAAGGTTGCAAAATGTTACAACCTAGCTATAGGTTTGGAGCATCAATGTCCACGCCTTATGTCCCTCTGGAAGTTTTCTTGTTAAATGGGGACTCAGGTCAGATATCAATCTTAAATCGAACCTTGGATTCTTAATAGGCTTTTTTTTTTTTCAGTCAAATCGAAAATTACTACTGTACAAAAAAGAACAAAGAAAGACAGCCTGGTGTTATAAAGCCTCTGTTATTTGTGTTATCTTACGATTGGTTGATCCTCTTTCGGATCTAATAGTAAGCAACTGTACCTTGCATTTAACTTCAGCAATAGTAATTATTTTGTCTTCCGTTATGCCCTTCTTTTTATATATATCTTTTAGCTTCTTTCTTTACGCAGTCTTTTTGTAGTTACTTTTCTTGTATCTTTTATCTTCTTTTTCCCTTGTTTCAGACCATACTTCTGACTACTATTGTAAAAAGGTTGGAATATCCAAAATGTTTCCCATTTTAAATGTTCTTTTTTTCCGATAAAAAGAAAACGATTAAAAGTCTAACTAGACAATTGGTCATGAAAGGACAAACGAAGAATTTTTATGTTTAGAATGGATGATTGGTTGATTACAATTTATGTGATCAGAATACCGAAAGAATCTTCGTACACATTTTCAAAATGCATTTCTTGAACGAGACATAGGTATGGGATGCAGTATTGGAGTTTATACATGTATGTAGGATATCTAGTGGGTTGGATTATGATTATACACGGTAAAAACTGTGTAGATATAAATTGGTGTGTACAGAGATCTGACAAAAATTTTCTTGATTTATATTCTAAGGTAAAAAGAATATTTTGAATTGATTTGTGTGTTTGTTTGGAAGGATTTCACACAAGGGTCTAACTTTCTGCACTTCATATATGATGGAATGAATGGGAGGAGCTGGTCCATGAAATCTGAGGCTGGAGGAAAAAATATATTTTTATAATACATTTTAGAATGTATATTTCGAAATATATTTTCATATCTGAAAATACTTTCTGGATTTTACAATCTAGAATATATTAAAAAATGGAGGTGCAAAAGTAACTTTTAACTTTTTATTATAATTTTAAGGATTAAATATTTAATATACAAATACTATTTCTTGTATAACTCAATTTCAATATCACAAACCAAAATTCATATTGCAAATCAATGAAACCATCATCACATTCAATTCAAGTTAAACATTTTCAGTTACTATTTGCAAAAATTTTAGTATTAATAATACTTTATCATTCATAATCAAATTTGAAATAATTTTTCTTAGGGTTAAATATGTTTTTGATCCCTCAAGTTTAAGCAAAATTTGGGTTTAGTCCCTCATCAAAACTTTTGACCAATTTAGTCTTTCATCTTCCAAAATGCGTGAATTTAGTCCTTTTAACCAAATTTTGTTAAGTTTATCTGACATTTCAAGCGCATTTCATGATAATATTTAAATTATTTATACTGTTTGACACATTTTTGCTTCAATGTTAACTTAAATACTATCATGAAATGCGCTCGAAACGTCAGATAAACTTAACAAAATTTGGTTAAAAGGACTAAATTCACGTATTTTGAAAGATAAAAAACTAAATTGGTCAAAAGTTTTGATGAGGGACTAATTCCAAATTTCGTTGAAATTTGAGGGACCAAAAATATATTTAACCCTTTTTCTTACATGATAGTTGTTTGTTTTAAATAATAAGCAAAATGAGTCAAAAATACTGAATGTCTAAGAATCTAAAGAAATTCTACCAAAACAACACGAACACTTATAAGAAGATGAACTTCCTAAGAGAATAACATTTTTCAACTGATAATGTTGGTGAAACTGTAATACATTCATAGATAAAGCTAAAAGAGCGAGGATAAGGAGAAATTAGAGTAAAAGAGAACTTACTCATAATTGAATTTTGATACATCGTAAGTGTTCTATACTCAATAAACTTGGTGGGATCTCCTCAAGGAAAAGATGAGAAACAACTTCATAATTGAATAGAAAAGGGACAGAGAAAATTTAAAAGGAGAGAGATGTGAAAAAAAACAATGAAAGAAGTAGGAAAAATAATAAAAGAAGTAAGTAGAAAGAAAAAAGAGTAAAGCAAAGGATAATAGCCTACAACCTTTACATTATTCCCAATAACAAAAATTATGTCTTCAAAATTCTCCTACCAGGAAAAAAGATAAGGGTGGGCTTCACATATATTTTCTCCCATTCCCAAGTTGAATCATGATATATCATCCCATTACACCTTAAATATGTTGATGTTTCTACCACACAACTATTTCACATGTGAACTAACAAATACTAAATAGTTTGAGCTCAAAAGATAAGTTTTCTTCGACTTCAATTATATCATAGTTTTGAATATATTTAGGATCAAGTACATACTTTCTTAACTAGGATACACGAAAGATTGCCTAATGAATTTAAGAGTGAGCTTTCTTAACTTGAGAATTCATCCTACATTGGTGAAGGGTGTAACTCAAAAAGAATATATCTTATCTTCGTTTACAACAACTCAACTAAGCTTCCGTTTAGTTTTGATTGTGTGCTTAAACAACTAAGTGTAAAATGTAACACCTTGTATAGTATGTCACTAATTTCTTAGCAAATTACTTAATTTACCTTAGATACCACAATTTTAAACACAACAAGAAATTTAAAAACTTATTTATTTCTTAAATTTATAATCCAAAAGTTCCCATAAATAAAATCCACTATTTATAAAGACATCAAAATACTTGTTACTATATTCTATAATATTTTCCAATAAGACCCTCACTACTAACTTTCAACATGTCTTCTCACAATTGTGCATCTTCACCAACACTTGTATTAACATATACTTTTGTATAAAAATATGATCATTGCAATCACACACAACAACGCAAGGTTGAGCTAGCTGCATAAAAAGTTCAAATCACCATAAAAATGGAAAGTCTACATTAGTGAAATCAAAAAAAATCTTCATCATTTCTTGAACCAATGCATCTCATCAGTGCTTAAATAAGAAAACGAAAATGAAATGGAGAAAGGGAGAAAGGGGAAAAACTCGACTTGCCTTTTAATGTTAGAAGGATCACTAGCTCCAACAATTGTAGGTTTCGATCCTCGTCAACACAGACAATAGTGGTCTCACTAAAGACGGTCGTAAGCTCGAATGGTTGTGGCAAGACGACTTTGAAGCGTAGTGATGAGGTCGGATCCAATTGTCCAAACATGACTGTGAGTTCAATGGGCTCAATAATCTCGAAGGTTGTGACTGTGTACAATGAAGGCGCGATTGAGACTACGACGTGACTTTGGGAGACAATGATGCTATTGTGGAAGACGATGCTACTCAAGAATGAAAGACGAGAAAGAAAGTCTCACATGATAGGTGTAAATCTAACAATCATGGTAAAGTCTTACTATGACATGTCTTCCTAAAACTAACATAATAAATTTTCAACATAACTACATTTGTGTCACATGTCTCACCATAACATATCAACTCTATATGTCATAATAAGTTTTCTCCATTCACTTATTATAACTGGTCGGTTTCCTTTTATCTATCATAATAACTGTTATTTTTATTACAAAAATCACCGATCAACTTATTATGAAAATTGTCATAATAAATTGCCATTATTCCTCTCTTTCAACTGGTGATAGCACATTATACTTGTTATATATCTTATATTTAAAAGTTTTAAAAGTTAAATTTTCACAATTTTTTTTTTAAATGACAATGTCTTCATAACTGTCTAACTGACGCAATCTAGGCTAATTATTGTTTCATTAATTATTCAAATTTCTCTTGAACCAAGTTTTCTCTATTGATTGAATTTTCATTTGGTATACTTTGAGATAAACTCCTTTATGTCTCAAGTTTTACTATATTTTTTAAAAAAAGTGTATGATATCTTTCAAGTTTTTTTTTTTAATTTTTCATATTTCGTATGTTATGTTCTACTCAAGTTTTGAATAAATTTCTGTCACCTTATCATGGTAAGGAGTTTCCAGGACGTTAGTTTCAAAACGGCACTAGTAGAAGTTTTGAGACACTGAATTTGGAATAATTATGAGAATTCAAAATTTGAAACAATATATATTATTGTGGGTAAATGCCAAGGGAAACAATGTTTTTTATCTTCATATATACTTAATGTCAGCGCTACGTTGTGATAAGTTTAACTTGTCTCTATAAAGAAAAAATAAATAAAATAAAATAAAACAAATGTCAATTTACTTTTATAAATAAAAGATGCATTTGTATATTACATTATTGTAAGAATATTATTGTGAAATAAAAAAAATATAAAAAGTATATTAAATACATAATTGTTTATGTTAACGTTTTTCCGTTCATAATTCTTCATAGTCTGAGGAGCTTTTCTCCATTAAATTTTCTTACTAGTGAACAAGACGTGGAAGAAGTGAGCTTCGAGATATACAAACTTTTCTTGGAATTTTCTGGACTCTGCCGCTCGATGAAACCATTGCTTCTGTTCGGTCTCTTATTGTTATGACAACAAATTCGAATTTTGTTGTACCAACGTTTGACGTGTATGCTTATTTCAACCGCCTTTAATTTTTTTGAAAGAATTTTTAAAATAAAAATTTAATTAATCATTTGTTTTTTATATTTAAATTTTAATTAGTTTTAATTTTCTGGAAAAGATTTAATGCGTTTTAATAAAAAATTTTGTTGTAATCCTTTCATTATATTACATTAACATTAGTTAAAAATTTCATATGTCAAAATCAGAATTTGTTAAGATCGAGATAGACCTAAGCCAGCCTAAACTCATAACAAAGGTTGCTAATAGAGCGGCCAACCTAGAACGATGCACGGACAAAGACATCATAGGCCAATTTAGGACAGTACACGGACAAAGACGCCATAAGCCAACTAAAGAAGTAACCAGATCGGACCATTCCAAAAGACTTAGCGAAATCAAAACCCCCTAAGATCTAATGAGCCCACAATAATCGAACTAAGGGCCTGGGCCAGGGTCCAAGCCCACTACAACCCAAACTAGGGCCCAGCCCATGACGTGGCCAAACATAATTAATACTCTATAAATACGCGTGGACCCCAATAATTAAAGGTACGCATTCATTATTCCATTAATCACCTGATTTGACTTTTTGAGATCTTTAGCTGACTTGAGCTTCGGAGTCCCTTCTGCTCGTAACCCCTCGTGGGTCCAAGCAGACATGTACCAACCGGGAAGAGGCCAACTGAGGAGATAGCGGACTGCATAGGTAAGGTGACGCTCGTGCCTAACTTATCTTGTTTGTTCTCTGTAGGAACAATTGGCGCCCACCGTGGGGCACGAGACAACACCTTAGTACCCGTTTTTCTCTGAAGATGGTTTCAACCCGTAGTAGAGCTGGAGTTAACAAGCAGGCAGATGTTGGTCCCTCAGAACCTGCTAACATCACCCCTGACCTAGCCGCCATCCTAGACGGCCAGGCCAAAATGCAACAAGAGCTGGCAGATCTGAAGAAAAGCAACGCTGATGAGATGGAGGCGTTACGACAAGAGAATTCTCGCCTTAGGCAAAAGATCGAAGTTGATCCCACCCTGAAAGGAAAAGCCAAGGAGGCATCTGAGGCTGCGAGGTCCCTGGCCTTCCAGCCCACAGAAGAAGAAAGCGAATACAACCCCACCCCTCACACCTTCACCACCACCCAACAAACACCCATTCCCTCCACCCATCCCACTCACTTCCCCTCCACCCAACCGGGGCACACCGCAGCCCCTACCCCT
>Ga0214543_1012919_pt1 | contig 10809 bp, 4 predicted proteins | sample CNSS2metaG_FD_160094 | JGI IMG/M metagenome (GOLD analysis project Ga0214543, IMG submission 160094) | Root nodule microbial communities from cowpea collected in UCLA plant growth center, Los Angeles, California, USA - CNSS2 | ecosystem: Host-associated > Plants > Roots > Nodule | place: USA...
TGTTCGCTCAGGGACGAAGGTGAACAGTGCGAAGTCGCGAATTTGGGAACCTAAATAGGGCATATGGCCTCGGTTCAATTAATAACCGAGGCCTAAAGTCCCTTTATGGCCTCGGTCAATAAAGACCTAAAGCCAAATGTGACGGCGCTGGTGACATTTTTAAAATTAGGGTTACTGGGCTGCCTTATAGGCTTCGGTTCTTTTGCAACCGAGGCCTAAAACCTCTTACTGCACTGGTTTTGCACACACCCGAGGTAATATAGTTGGACGAAATTGCAAAAATGCCACCGCCTCCTTATAGGCTTCGGTTCCGCTATAACCGAGGCCTATAAGGCGAAGTAAAATGTCAAATCTGCACTAGTGTAGCAAGAAGAAGATAGAAAATATGCAATGATGGAGGAGACAGAGGTTGCCAGGCGACACACAAAAGTCGTCGGGCGCCACAAGCACTTCTAATTATACAAAAAGCCAATGACGGATGGCCAACACTAGCACCAGGTAGCGTCGAGCAACCAATATTAGCATAGGGCGCCAACCTCAATTGAAGGGCACATTGGGCGCCAACCTCAATTGAAGGGCACATTGGGCGCCATATGAATAGACCCATTTTTTCTCTTCTTTAGATGCTTATGCCCGACGATGGACAGTTCACGCCGGGCACCACTTTTTCTAACGTGGCAAGATAGCCTTATATCTTCTTGTTTTCTTAAGGGAAAGTTATCTTGGAACGTTTGGAATGCGAAAAAATTCTTTGGAGAGCTTGGAGGTCTGCTAGAGCTTGTGGGATCAATCTCTTCTTCCTCCTTGTATCTTCATCTTCTTCCACTTTCATTTTGTAAGTATGTGTTTTCCATGATAATGAAGAGCTAAACTCATTTTGTTAGGAATAGATGTATCCACTGAACTCTCTTGTATTGTTGAATGTTTTGAATATATATATATATATATATATATATATATATATATATATATATATATACATATATGCTTCTTCCATTAAATGCTAGTATCTTTATTTCTCTACTTAATGCTTGCTTTGATTTGGTCATTCATTGCATGATACTTGGTTCATTAGGTATTGGAAAATATCTTTTAAAACTTAGACTTGAAACAAGATACCTAATGAAACTTGTATCTAGGAATGAAGCTTGACCCATTAGTTGTCTTAAACCCTAGTTCATAAAGCGGGTTCACTTATTTGGGATTCAAGGGATTGACTCTTAATAAGAAAACCTATGATCATTCAGCTAAGGGATTAGAGTTTGAGTAAATTTGTGGGTTGACATTAGTATACTAATGGAGAAGAGTTTGAGTGTTTTAAATGCATGAGAGTGAAGTCAGTAAAATCTAACCCCAACAATATCAATCCATTTTATTTCTAGTCTTTTTCATTCTCTTAGTGTTTCAAATTTCAAACGTTCACCTTTTATCGTTAATGTTAATTTTATTTTCTAGCACAAAAGCTCAAGTTATGGAATTATTCCTTAGTCTTAATTAGTTATTAATTGCACGACTATTTGGTATTACACGAGTCTTTTAGGAAACGATATTCCGGTCTGACCAGTTATTACTTGTGTGATTTGGTATGCTTGCTAGGTGATAACAATATACTCAAATGTTAGGGTTGTGGCTTCGATTGTCTTAGAATTGAAGCCTAAAGTCCTCCCAAAATTTTAAAAATTCCATTATATTTTTGAATTTTTTTATCTTTATGTTAGAGAATAAGTTGTGGTTTTATAAAGAATCAAAGTTTATTCCTTTGCTAGAATTAATTTTTTAGAAATTTTACATCTTTACCAAAGGCATTTGCTTCATTGAACCGCTGTGAACTCCTTTGTTTTCCTCTGCTAATGTGAACGCCATTGTCATTCCTAGCCCTTTCTCCTTTGCCACTACGAATGCAAAAGCCACTCCATTCTCTTTCCCTCACGTTCTCTTCCCTTCCTTTGCCACTGCTCTATATCTTCCCTCGTTCTCTCATCCTTGAATTTTTATTTTCTTTTTTTTTCCTATCTTTTAAGGCTTGTTTCCTAACGCACACATTTTGTGTCTAGGTTCTTCACACGAGATGCATTGCTCCACTTCGTCATTGCCTAACTTGGTCAACACCAACGTCTTATCCTACCATTGCTCTACAATTGCGTAATGCGAATTTGCCACCACTACACTCCCTTCCCTTCCCTTGCCGCACATATATTGTTCTCATCTCCTCGCTGGTGCATTTAAAGAATCACAATATTTCAAATTATTTATATATTTAAATAATTTCAAATTATTTTGTTTTATTTCACATATAAGCTTTGGTTCCAAAAAAAGAAGTCTATCTATGAAGAATATGCTTCAGTTCAGAATTGAAATCTAAAGTCACTTTTTTTTTACTTGATTTGGATATGTTTCGGTTAGAGAAACAAAGTAAAAATTCGAAAATAACTCATGTCAAATCTCTTCCTGCACTATTGCTCTATTCTTGTAATGAATATTGATTTAATCAACATATACCTTTTATATAATATAAAATATATTTAAAAATCATTTTGTATTTTTGTATTTTTAAAACTTAACTTGTTAGGTTGATTAGGTCACCAAGATGAACCAACCATCTTGATACCATTTATTTTTTTTTTAAAGATTTATAAATAGAAATAAGTAAATATAATATGAATCCAAACCACATAAAAAATTATATCAATTTTAACATTTTTTTTCACTTTTATATAGTATTCAACCTTTTTGATATTCATTAAATATAAAACTTAAACTCACGGATTATGTTAAGCTGATTTGTACACGTGCTCACGGAGCATGTAGTATCCAACTTGAATTTGTGATCCTCAACCTCTGGAGCAATATCCCATATTATTTTTCCATTATTTTACAGACTAAATTTCAAATTGTGATACATGAAAATGGGAATAGTCGTGCCACATATATATTCGATTCAATCTTCAGACTGATCCACAAGAGTTACAAGACCTTGGAGAAATAAAAAAGGAAACCTTCATTACATTTACTTTTAGCTAGTGACAGAATAGGGGAAAAAGTGATGTGGGGAAGAAAAGGACTCATCAACAAACTTTAAAATTTCAACTCAATAAAAACACCTAACTGGAGTTGAATGATTCTGAAGTCATTTACAAGAAAAGAACTTTGATCCTCCCAAAAACAAATTTACACAAATGTTATTTCACACTGGGGGAAAAATAAAATTGCAAAAATCTTAACTATACTAATCTACTACTACTCATCCTCATCGATGCAAAGACTATATATCGATATAAGCCAAGCCAATGATGTTCAGAGTCGTGGTTTGGATCTTGAAATTGTGGACAAATTGAACCACCGATCTAGTCAAGTTGTGGTTGCTGAGAGTTCAAAAATCTTGAAGTTGCAGCTAAAATTGGTGTGGTGGTAAACTTTGGTTTAGAGCTTGAGGGATAAATCAAGGTGCTTCATTTCTTCTTGATTATTACTCTTCAAACGAGTTTCAGCACTGGCCACACATCCACCGATTTCCTTATTGGCTGAAGAATTGATGAGGGTGTTAGCCATTTCAAACCTACCAACACTTGTCTGTGATGCTGAAAATGCTGATTTTGTTCTGTGAAAATCAGGCACCGGTAGTTTTGCTATTCCAGGTTGTTGGTCAAAGATGGGTCTGGACCAACCATGGTGGTGTGAGTAAGAGTTTCCAAATCCACTCACATGATGATGATGATGAGAGGGCTTTTGGATCATGGAGTGTGCTTGAATTCCAAGAGGTCCTCCTCTAGTGTTGGAAGCACCATAAAGGGGTAGGGAGGCCATGCTTGCATAGTGGTTGTTATTATGCAGTAAGGGAAGGCCAAAGGCCATTATCTGTGATCCAAACCTGTGCCCTCTCTTTGCTATTGACCTCTCTCTCTTGTGTGCATTTTGGTGCCCACCAAGTGCTTGTGAACTGTAAAACTTTCTGTGGCAGTAGTTGCAAGAGAAGACTCTTGGCTCGGCAGCATCAGAAGCAAGAGGGGCTTCTGCAGAAGAATTGGCATCAATGGATGATGACCCCACATCCAAACAGGTTATGAGGTTCAGTTCTAGTCCTTCTGCACTGCAAGAATCATCACCTGAAACATTTAGATCCAATATAGTACCATGCTTTGACTCCTTGTTTTCTTCCTCTTCTTCCTCAACAGATACCTGTTTCTTCTCTTGTGGATGCTGCAGTGGAGTGCTTGGACTAGGAGGTGCCTCTGCACCACAAGAGGAGAAGAAGCTTGGTCTGTCACAAAAGTGTGCCTCTTTCTTGCTTCTTCCTTCCATTGCAGTTTCCAGAGTACTTTCCCACTCCCTTTGTTTGGTTGGTTAAGGAATTTTAATTTCTTGATTCTTCACACTATATGTGGATAAAAGTAGTATATATTGGAGAGAGACACTTGCTTTTTGCTTTTATTTTTTTATGTCTACACTGTCATGCACACTGCCCAATCCTATTTGGATTATAAATGTTCATACTATATATAATATAATAACACCAATATTAATTCCATCAATTATGATTTTCCTTTTTTATTTTCAATACTTGAACAAAACCAAGCACGCATCACTTAAATAAAGTAATCCCCCAAAACAGACAAATTCTTCGTTTTGATTATTGTCCAACATATGGATTTCAAATAAACATTACAACATATACAATGATGTTTCTACATCTATTTAGTATTTTTCATATCTCTTTCATCCTATTTCTCTCTGTATTTCTTATTATATCATGTTACTTGATACATCTTTCATTTTTGTTTTGTTTTGTTCTTCTTTTTGTCTTCTTTTCATCTCTCTTTTCTTCACCTCTTGCACTCAACAAGGGGGTCCACAAACATCATTTAATTTTTCTCACCATTATAAAATGAAGTGTTTGTGTTGTTAAAAGATAAAACGAGAAAAACTAACGTTACAATTTAAACATGTTTGCTATTATTAATTAAAAATTATTTTAAGACTAACTGAAAAGAGAAAGGAAAAAATAACATTACTCTGTAGTGGTTGTAGCATCGTTTTTCAGGAGGAAAATTGATAGGGTTTCTTCTTTTTCTGACTTTGTTTGAAAGTCCTGTGTACAACCCATGTGGTTGGATGTTTAGACTCACATCCAATTGTTCTGTACTTTAATACAGTAGGCCATGGCGTTGTGTGAAGAAATTATATCTGCTTTGAAGTGAACCTCTCCCAGTAGTACATGCTCATCACAAATTGGTTTTTCTTTTTATTATTTCAAAAAATTACTAAGAAATGAGTTTAAATTTAACTCTGTCGACAAAAGAGATACTAAACCCTAAATTTAACTCAGATAAGAATTTTCTTCGATAAATTAATTTTATAATTAATCGATATGAGATTTACATTATATTTTTTATTGTAGAAAAAGTTAGTCCGATGGACGTACATATATTAATGATCTAATGATAGTTGACATAATATGTTTAACAAATTTTATTAAAATAAATTTTAAAATTATATTAAAAATTGTAAAATAAGAATTGTACACATAAATTATATAATTGATGTTATTTTTAGTTGAATATCGAGACTATCCTCAATGTTGTTGAAAAGTATGTTGAGAAAATAATGTTGTGGTAACATGGTTTGTTGGTATATTTGAAAGCAGTGATGAGTTAGCGGTTGGAATTTGGGTTAGGGCAGAATAAGAAGATGAAGAAAATGAAGGAGCGATAGGATCACGCGCAGCTCTAAAGTACCTTAATCATATGATATCAAACTCATTTATATCCTCATTCACATAGGAGACAAAACCAAACATTGTCTTCATATTCCAAAGTCACCAAACAAAACTTTCGTAAGTACTTGAAAGTCCATCAACAAAGACACTGTGTCCCCCAGTTGTTGCAGGATTGTCCCTTTGTATATGTTTTTCCCTCCTTTTGCTTCTTATATTATCCCTTTTTCTATTTCTTGCCTCATCAATGAATTAGGTTATCCCCTTTCTATTTCTAGTTACAACTGATATATATACATTGCAATAAACAGTTTATAATAATTCATGCATTCATGTTATATATAGTTTTTTCATTAATTCTTATTTAAAAATATTGTTATATATATTGTAAAGTAGACGATATGGTACATTAATAACTGTCTTAAAATTATATTAACAATAAATGTTATCAAATATTTTAGACTCATAGTACATATAAACTAATTAACCTTAGACATTGTAACTTTTGTTTCAAACAAAGAGTTAGATCCGTTGAAATATTCGGATTTTTTATGAAAATAATTTTTTTAACGTACTTTATTTATTTCTCAATCGATGAAATACAACTTCGTGACACTAATTAACGTAAAAACGTAAAAAAATTAAGTTGTGAAATTACATATTTCTTTCTAGCTTTTTTACGTAAATGGTGCAATTCGAATCTTTTATTACAAAAATGGAGAAATCTACATAAATATTGCAGATCTGAGGAAGTCATGGTAAATTAGCACAAGTTCGTAACAAAGTAGTATACGCAGAACACAACTTTTATTAATTGAAGTGAAATCGTGACACGTAAAGGCAACTTTGGTGTTGACAAACTTAAAAAAATTATCATTTTTACTTTAATTATTTTTTTCTTTTTGCAAATTAAAATCGTTACTAATGACACGACTTTAGCAGATAATAAGTTTATTAATCTTCCTTAATTTTGAATTCGAATTGTGAAGAATAATTTTTAACATAACCTAGTATTTTTGTTTTTCTGCCATGGTCCCCATGAAATAAAATAATTTGAAGGTGTGCAAGAGAAATGGTATGTGATGAGTCGTATAGAGGCAGAAGAGACAAAATGGCCGACAATTAAAAGAGGAAGTTGATGTGGAGTTGCTCTAATGCCCTTGATAGTGGTATTTAGGATGAAGTTAATTATTAGAATTAATATTAATATTATAATTATGGCGGATCTAATCTCTAAGTTAAAGTATTGGATTAGGTAGATAAATTTGGCTTTAGCAGAGGCATATATAAGAGTAATTATTGTTACCATATTCGCAAGTAATTTTTGGCAACTTTGGTTAAGAAAAGTGGTAACCCCACCTTAAAGGGGCAATGAGTGAGTTTGGGAAATTAAAAGAGAGTAATCCCATTGGGTAAACAACTCAATGACTTCATGTTAGTATATTGTTAGTTGTCTAATCAATGCATACAACCAAATCTCTTTATGAGATCTCTCTGTCTCTTTAAACAGGTCCACATTTGAAAGCTCTTCACAAAACAAAATCACAAACTTTCAATCCATCCATAAAAATAAATAAATATCTTTAGGATCCACGTGAAAGTACCACAATCAACACATTTTCTCTTCTTCTTTATGCTTTCGATTGGATTCGATGGATTTTTAGGTAAAAAAGACATTTGACTATGTGATTTGATTTTTTTTATCTTATCGTTCTTTCCATTCATTTTTAAATTCAAATGTGATTTGATTTTCACTGTCTTTTCTTACTATGCTTTGTTATATTTAAGGACATACTTGAAATTCAGAATGATGCTAAAAGCTACATAAAGATGTATTGTATTTTTTTTTCTAAAGGAAGTATAAATTTCTATAGTTTAGTTGGACTTGTACCCTAAACCCTAATGTATAAATACAGTACATAAAGATGTATTGTATTTTTGGTTGTAAATTATTTTTAAAAATTGTGTTTTGTTTTTAAATTAAAGTATATACTTATTTTGTTTCTCTACTTATGAAGTCTAATAATGGTATGTAGAGTGGTTTTTTCACAGTAAATTATATTATAGCCTCTAGATATCATTTTTAGAAAATGAAGAGATGAAATAAAATATAGCTTAATTTAAAACTAAAACACAATTTTCAAAAATAATTTGGAATAAAAAATATATTTAACTCTTTATTTTATGTTTTTTAGATTTTGTATACGAATTGGTACACTCTTGAGTGCTTCATCAATTTATATACTCCTTATCACAGATAAAAAAAACTTGAAATTTAGAATAATTTCAATAAATATTATGATTTAAAGTATTGATAATCCCAAAAGCATAATTTATAATTGAGTTTGAAACAGAAAATAAATATAGGACACCCAGAATAAGTTGTAAATTAACTAATTTGTTCTCTTGCATTTTATTTCGTATTTTTTTTTCAAAGCAAGTGATATTATTTAGTAAAGTTATTTGCTAAAGTATAGATGATACTTTTAACTGAAATTATATTTATTGGGATCATTTGAAAAAGAAAACATTATTTGTAGGTATTACTTTTTCTTGCGTATTACTCATATTTTTATGATTGATTTTAAAAATTAAGTTTTTAAAACAATACTTCAATAAAAAAAATTATAATTCTATTTTTATAGTTTACATTAAATTTAAGGAGTTCATATAGGCACTCATGTTTCTACTAGAATATATTGTTTTGTAGCCAAATGGAATAAAAGATATTGAAATAAGAGGTATAATAAGTAGGTACAATATATTAGGTGTGTATGTAGTTAGTAAAATGAAATAAAGAATGATGTTTAAAAGGATGTTTTTTCTTTCTCTGGACACAAAGATGATGCTGATAATGACAAAGGGAAACATGGTTGGCTGGGCCTTGATTGTCACGTAAACGAGTCATCAATAACCCTAACATGCCTTTCACTTTGTCACTCTGAGATGCTTTTTTCCTTTCAAAAACCACTTTCTAAACCTTACTTTCTTTAATTTTGTGCATCATCTCTTACTCAGTCCCTTCACACTCATCCAAAAAGTCATTTTCCCAAACCCCAGTTTGCTTTTCTGTGCATGCAAGTTGTGTGCTACTTATCATCACATCAATGAATCAATGGATACCAATTGCTGGAGCAGTAATTTCAAGTTCAAGTTCAAGATACATACGTTTCTTTAAACAAACTTCTCCACAAATCCTTCTTAAAAGATAAAATCAATTTCTGCATAAGGAGGTTCAAAATTGCAACCCTAATTAAGGTTAGCTTGAAATATTCAATACACAATGTTTGTTACTTTGACTCTTGTGACTACTAGAAAACATATATATGGTTGTTTGAGTTGAATTTGAATGATTGGGTGTTATCTTTGGAAGTAAACATTTGTTGATTGATCTTGCTCTAGAATGGACTTGCAAGCATCCTTTAACCCCAAATATTTTGCTGCAAAATAATGTTTTCATAAAAAAGTTGTCTGCTATGTTTGAGTATACAACAGTGAAATGCTATTGTTGATGGAAGCTGGAAAGGACAAATTTAAGGTGGTGGTTGACTATGTGGATGATGAATTTGGCTCATGTGAGTATGTGACATCCACTTGCCTTTATTTATGGGATATTATTGGTTTCTCTTTTTTCTTTTCTTTTTCCTCTCAATTTTTTTTATGTTGACTAGAAAAATGAAAGAGAGTGTCAGCAAAAGAAAAAAAAAGGTAAAAGTATGTGAAAAAATTGTTATTTTAATGGGAAAAATTTATACCAAATGCAAGTATTACAATAAGAACACTTAAATATAATTAAATATAATAGTAGAACGCTCACATTAATTTTCTTTATCAACAGATAAGAATTATAAGGATTTGAGATACTTCAATTCATTACAAGACAAATTTGAATTACTTACGAATAATTACCCATAAAAAAATTAATCTGTAAATTTTTGTTACTTATGAGATTACTCATTAATTTAATTAATAGTAATAAAATATAAAAAATAATCAAAACTAGTTACATAATAAACTTATCTAGGGGAAGAAAAGCATGGGAAAAGAAAATTCATGGATAAAACTAATTAATCCATGATAAAATAAAAATAAATTAAATTAAATTAAAAAAAAATGTTAATATTCTTTTCCCTAAAATCCATCACATGCTCATGCTCTAAAATTTTTCTAAACATTTTCTCTGAACACTTCCCTCCAATCTTTCAAAATCTCCCAAATCCTCCTATGATTCTAAAGTGAAATATAATGGTGAGCTAAATTTGTGAAAAATGAGAACATTTTACCTAACTTTGTTTACAATATATTTGGATGGGTCACTTATTTAACTTTTTGAATATAAGATTGCGTTTCAATTTCATTTGTAATTTGGATAGTGTTCTATTCATTTTGGCATGTTATCTTTTATTTTTTTTCAGTGTTCTAGATTGATTGCATTTTGGCATTATCTTCCATTTTTTTACCTTTGATTATGTTTGATTTGGATAGTATTTAAAATTAATTTTGAATTGTTTAAAGATTCAATAATATTGTGTTCAATGCTATTTGAATATTAAAATGATTGCAGCTTTTAAGCATTATACATTCAATGATAATACACAATATATAGGTTTCTGAACAAATGCATTAATAACCCACATATTTAAACTGATCAGTAATTTTACCTTAGTTGTAAAAAATTATTCATAGACTGTTTGTAGTGGAAATTATCCAATGATAATGATTTGTCAACATTACCTAAGTCATGGGAAATTATTCACGGAAGGTGGTTGTATGTGTTATCCACTAATTTTAAGTGATAGAAAATTACCCACAGATGGGGTCCGTATGTATTTTTCACAGATTAACATTTTTCGTGGACCAAAAATCTATCAAAATTTATCGACGCCACTATTACATATGTGTAGATTTTGAGTCGTGGGTAATCCGTGAGTAATATCGGATTACCCACAAATATTTGTCATTATCCACTGATTTTTCTCATCGATAATATCTATTTTTTTGTAGTATTATATATATATATATATATATATATATATATATATATATATATATATATATATATATATATATATATATTTATTATTTTTTATATTTTTTTT
>Ga0214543_1012923_pt1 | contig 10807 bp, 3 predicted proteins | sample CNSS2metaG_FD_160094 | JGI IMG/M metagenome (GOLD analysis project Ga0214543, IMG submission 160094) | Root nodule microbial communities from cowpea collected in UCLA plant growth center, Los Angeles, California, USA - CNSS2 | ecosystem: Host-associated > Plants > Roots > Nodule | place: USA...
TTTTGTATTTTTTATTTAATATATATAAAAAAAAAAAATAATAAATATATATATATATATATATATATATATATATATATATATATATATATATATATATATATATAAAGTAGAAGAGGTTAAGGTCAAAAGAAAATGATATAAATTTTTTAAATGATTTTATCTAAGAAGAAACTGAATCCAAAAGTTAAACAGATGCACCATTCTTTTGAGATAATAGATTCTGACTTAACTAATAAATATGATCATTGCAAAAAGAAGAAAACACAGACAAAATAACATGGCAAAATGTTAAGTTAATAGGAAAAATAGATATCATGTAATAGAACTCAAGTTATAAAATACAAATAATTCAAAATAAAGACTCTTCTAGACTCAATTATTCAAATAAAATGCATTGATGTCGAACTGTTTGGAAATTTTTCCCTTGTGATGGTTATAACCTTCCACCCACAATGTTAATCATTTTTCTATTATGAAAACTTCAAATCTATTTCTACACAAAGACCTTCCGATACTCTCACCACTCAACTCATCCCCCTGTACTTCAACACCTCCCAGAAAATCCATTTATCCATTCCAAAAACAACTTTACTTCACTCTTCATACTTCACCATATATATATATTAAAAAAATCAATTTGACCTGTATTCTTTGAAGAAAAGCACACACAAGTTATTTATGGATGGTATTGTATAGTTGGAAATTGTCCTACTCCAACCCCACCATTGTTATTGTTTGAGAAAAATAGTATATAAGAATGGCCACCCATTGGAGCATGCTATGAACATTACACATCAAACCATTATTCCAGCACATGAAATAAGGATGAAGACACTTTCTATCATCACTTGGTAATTCCGAGGCAAAACCATTAAGTGCTATCAATAAAATAACCAAATTTTTAGAAGAACGAGAAGAAAAGTTATGGAGCTCATTCATCTCTAATCAAACATATATCTTCAATGAAAACAATTATTAGATCCACTTAATTAATCTATAATTAATCACAAAAAAATTCCAAACCTTTGTCCACTTAAATATATATATTTTTTATTATTGTGAAGAATAGGGTCTCATGCAATATTTAGGTCTTCGGTTTAAGATTGTTCTCATATTATATAGAAGGTTTTTTTCTATAATACCAATATAAAAACATGTTTTTATGAGTGTTAGAAGAATGTAGACTTTTAAATAATCAATATTAAAAGTCTAGTTACATTTAAGAACATAAATTAGAATTTTAATTATTTGGTTATTTATTTTTAGAAAATAGATGTTCTTTTGAATTTCTTTTCATTTTCATTTTTTTATTGTCTTTAATTTTTAAAGAATACTTTTAACAATTTCTTGATCAGATTCCAACAAGAAGAGAATAAATATATTTAATTTTCAGCTAATTAGAATTTTGTATGGAGTGGATTTTTCATTTTCTTTATATTTTCCTCATTTTTAGGAACATTTTAGAGTTTCAATGTTCAATCACTTAAAGAAGTATCTTGACTTTATTAGGTTGTAAATGCTCTGAAAAAAATAATATTGACTTATATATTTATATTATACTTAAAAGTACACACTAAATGTTACAAAATCTAAATTTTAAATTTAACATCATGGATAAGACTTATACTTTAAACATATTCTTAACACTCCCATCTACAACTACAAAAATCATCTTATAATTCCTTTTTAGCCTTTATTTTATACTAAAAAAATAAATAAATCCGAGAAATTCATATAAATATTCATCATATCGATTATTAAATTCAAATCCATCCTTGTCAACTACATAACTTTTTTTTTTTATAATTCCTTTTAGTCTTTGATCACACATTTTACAAGGTTTTTTCTACTTGTAAACTCAAGAGCTATTTTAGAAAGAAAATAAAAAGAAAAGTGTTACTTGCATTTTCTTCTTTTGCTTTTACCATATTTCCCAAGTTTTTTTTTTCTCTTTATGATTTATAAATATAATTTGAATAACATCATGATTTGGGAATTAATTGTGATTGGTGAGATTGGATCACATAATTTGAATAACTGATGATTTCCTCTTGTGATTTTCTTATCCACTATTGTAGCTGAAGTTTTATGATTTAGAAATAAAGTATGGATCCTATTTTGAAGGTTTGTGACAAACATGTGTGGAAATTAAATATAATTTATATGATTGGATCAAAGTCACATTCTGACAATATATTTTGTGACTCCGAAGCACCAACTTAGAATATTAAAAGTGAGAAACAAACCTAAGACAGATTCTGGTAAAGGTAAAAAACATAGCAGTGTTAGGCACATGAAACCAAATGTTAGTTGCATTTTCCTATGGAACTAAATAGTAAAGCATAGCTAAAACACTAATTTGGTTCAAAAGTGAATAGTGTTGTTGTCAGGCAGTGTACAAAATTAAGAAAAATCAAAATATTTTTTAAGATATTATATAGGCTTTAAAACATCATTATTTACTTTCACTGTAATCTTTTAAGACTAAAACAGTAATTTTGAAATTTTAGTATTCAATAAACGAAACAAAAATTAGCATAAACTCAATTAAAAATAATTAAATTTGGTATTTCACATTCAAGACTTTCGTCACATAAACTCAGGATTTACACATAAATATATTTTGTGTATTTATCGATATTAGTTAGAAATGAGAAAGGGAAGCACTATATAAGAATGAGACCCATAAACCCATTATTTTAAGGTTTTTGGTTAAGAGTGATGTCAATTTTTCATGTGGTTGGGTTCAGGTCTCATTGGTGTTGTATCTCTCCAGTGAAACCCATTTGTAATCCTAACAAGTGGTATCAGAGCCGATGTTAAAACCGGCTCAGACGAGTGCAGTATAGTCCTTGTATCGAAAGTCTTCCTAACAAGGCTTTCAAGTAAGCGTGTCCCGTTAAGAAGAACGACAGTATATAAAAGACAGAAAAGGAGTACTCATGGTTGGAAATGCTTCCGTTGGAAGGGGAGTGTAATGCTTCCGCTGGAGGGGAAGTGTACCAATGTGGATGAAGGGACTCACTCTTGAAGGGGAGATTGTTAGGAATCCAAGTGTGAATCTAAGTCCTACATTGGTTAGAAATGAGAAAGTGAAGCACTATATAAGGATAAAGACCTATAAACTTATTGTGTTAAGATTTTGGGTTGAGAGTGATGTCAAATTCTTATGTGGTTGAGCTTAGGTCCTATTTATGTTGTATCTCTTGAATGAAACCTATGTGTAAACCTAGCAATTTTGTATATTTATCAACATTTTCTGACATGTACAAATCAATCAAAGCAACATAATTTCAATTTAACTTAAGAGTTTTCGGTATACCCTCTTACCCTAACAAAACCGTTCCTTATAAAAGATAATAGTTTCTACACTAGTTCATTCATGTGTATCTAATCTTGGTTTGCAATCCATGTAAACTATAATAAAGAATTTATTTAACTTCTATTACTTTAATTTATTCAAGAAAATTTTCCAAGCTTATAAAATCTAAAAAATTTCTAACTTTCTTTTAAAAATTAATACATTAACCAAATATATTACTACAAAAATCTAAACTAATAGTGATTTATCTATTTGGCTTAAATTTCACATGTGGTAAGAAAAACAGTCACATATACAATCAGATCAAGAAAAAATAACTATAAATAAAAAGAAAGAGAAAAACTTATTTTATTTAAAATCTTATCAATTAGTTTTGATGCAGGCTTGATAATATTCAATATTGAAAAAAAATTGAATAAAAAAAAGAAGATGAGTATTGGATTTAAAAATTTAGAGAAAAGTAAAAAAGAAAAAAAAAAGATTGACAAGTTTTTAAATAAACTAAGAATAAATTGATTTTAATATATATAATTGATCCTTAAAATCATTTGAAATCTTTTTATTATGAACATTTAACAGTTTTTTAAAAAATTTAATAATTTCATAACAACAAAAACATTTAACAATTAAAAAAAACTAATAATTTTATAACAACAACTACAAAATTATATGGAAGAGCAAAACATTGTTTTTATTCTAATTCAAACTTTATATTAAATTAAAATGATCATATTTATTTTTGTGACTTTTTAACAAAACACAAGCACCAATTATGCATGTTAAAGAGAGGTGGTTGAAAGTAGAGCCGTCAAAACGGGTAATCCGGCTTGGTCTGACTCGACTCACCACGGGTTGGTCACTTAGTGAGTTAATCCAACCTAGCTCACTTATTAGCTAGTCAAAAAAATCCGAATCTGACAAGGTCCACCACAGGTTGGTAGGTTAAAAAAATACAATTTTTTTTCTTCAATCTAAAAAAAAAAACTAAATTATAATTATGATTAAAATAGAAATAAACTTCAATAGATTCCAATTGCAATCCAAAAGGATGTTAAACTCCAACTACAACCAAAATCACAAAAATACCCAATGTGTTGACTAAAAAAAATAACCTAACTTGACCCAAATGCAAAGCCCAACATAATAAAAACATTTGTGTGGCCTTTTATTTGTGGGTTGGTGAGCCAACCCGACTCACCACGGGTTCAACCCGGGTGGACTGAATTCTAGGTGGGTCGGGTCAAAAATTAACCCATGTTAAAATTTGTAAAAAAATTTCAACCCAACCCGGTCCAAACCCGTGGTGAGTCGGGTTGGCTCGCGGTTTCCAACCCAATTTGACAACTCTAGTTGAAAGGTAACTCTATTTAGATACAGTAGCACAAACATAGAGGTAGAGTTGTCAAAATGGGTCATCCGTCCCGGTCTGGTCAACTCACTATGGGTTGGCCATTTAGTGAGCCAAAAAAAAATTTAAACTCGACCTACCACGAGTTGGTGGGTTAAATGAGTTGACTCACTTGCTAACTTAATTAAAAAAATACATTTTTTTAATCGGTTACAAAAAAAAAACTAAATTATAGTTCTGATTAAAATCTAAATAAAGTTCAATACAATCTAAAATAATGTTAAACTCCAAATACAAACCAAAATGACAAAAATACAAATTACTATCTAACAACAAATTACAAATAATAACTGATGTGACCCGAATGCAAAACCCAACATAATAAAAAATACTTGTGTGATTTTTTATATGCGAGTTGGTGAGTCAACCCGACTCACTATAGGTTCAATCCGGATAAATCAAATTGTTGGTGGACCAAGTTAGAAAGCTCACGAATTTTAATCGATTTTGACATCTCTAAGTATAAACCTGATGTTTACAAATGCCAATATATAGTAAAAAATAAAATTGCAAGGATATAAAAAAAATGAAGATAAAAAGATGAAAGAAGATTTAATGTTGCACATCAACACATTACCTTCATCACTCTATTTGATAGCAATAATGAGTCTCAAAAATTCATGTTCCTTGTTGTGTCGGTAAGCCTTTATGAATTAGGTACTACAGAACTATTATTTGTGGGCGTGTGCGATATGGGCCAATCTATGCAATATTAGTTGAGCATTATCTTTAACTACTCCTTCTACTCACATGGACATTGATGGGTAAAAAGAAAAAGATAGAGAGAGAAGAGGAAAAAATAAATGAGAAACTTTTCATACCCTAGATACATCACTAGATAAAAGAATATGTTAACAAATTATAACTTTTTGTTTAAATATTCATAAAATGTAAGGTTCCAAACTTGTTTCTTCTAAAACTAAGTCAAGAGTGTGTTGATAATTATGTGTTCAGCCAAATTACATTATGAGGGCAAAGAGAAGATGGTGAGAGATTTTATGATTTTGTATCGAAAGGTAGAGAATTTTGACATGCTCTTCAACTGTTGCAATTGCTATTCTACTATTGCAATATCATGTGACAACTTTTGTCCTTATGCATGGCACACGTGGAGTTTTTAGTACCTAACAACACTCATACAAATCAATGCATACAAAATACTATTTGTCGTTTGCCACTTTCAAATCACATCAAAATGTAGTTATATTTGAATCTTTGTTTCATTCTAATCATTCGAAAAATCATTCCTAGTTAATATGTGTGATTAAGTTAGATTGGATGAATCAGATTATAACCAAACTATGGTATTTAAGTTATTAAACTCTTAAATAGAAAATGTTACTCTAAATATTAAGATTTTGTTTGTTATGAGCACGAAAGGTTTAAGAGGAAAGAAAAGGAAAGAAAGTGTGAAAATTGGAAGTTTAAAAAGTAAAAATTCACACAAATTGAAAAGAGTTTGATGAGTTAAACATTCCTAGAATTAATGGATGTAAAAATTTATGAAGATCTACCGTGCATCTCAAAAAATAATCGATTGTATAAATATATAATCGACTATCATTTTAATATTTATGTTTCTATAAGTAAATTAAAATTAAAATATTAAATTTTATTTTAATTTTATGTTTAAAAATTAATTTATAATTTAAATTATTTTTAAAAAATAATTTTATAAAATAATTTTAAATATATTAATGTATAAACAAATATTATACTATATCAATGAAATCATCTATCATCTTTCCATTCATTTCTACTTTCTTTCCTTATAATGAATGTGAATTGTTTTAAGAGTGGGAAAAAAACATTGCTACTTTTAAGTTTAGAAATTTCTCTCTAATTATGTGTGGCCTTGAGAATTGAAATCCACCATCTAGCAAATTGATTGAGAAGAATTCAAATTATTGACTCCATCATAATGAACATGGTTTTATATTTGATTAATTTGAGTCTCAAGTTTGATTTTGTTCATAAGTTCACTTTTTGTTTATTGAAAGTTTGAAAGTGCTCCACTGACTTGAGCTTTGTTTTCTCTGGATGAAGATGACCCATGCAAATCAATAATTCCATTATTAAAAAGGTTTTTGCCGAATGGAAACATGGCTTCGTCACACATAATCTTCATATGAAAAGATCAAATCGCAGTCTCAGCCATTATTATGTCCAAATATCCCCTTGAATCCGGGGCTTATGCTCCCTAATAACCTTTGCAGTGGCTATAAATTATTAAAAAGAGAGGTAATCACTACAAACAGAGCTTATAAACCCTTCCTTTTCACCAAAACCACACCTCGTTCAACTTGTCAAATCAACTCCACCAGTCAACATTGGTACACAAACTCTTTTGCTTCATTGCACTTTGGAAATTAAGAAAAAAGAAGAAAGGGTTATTATTTTAGTCTTTAAATTTAGAATTGAAATTATAACTCCTCCGTATCTCAAACGTTGATATAATTGTTTTCGAACTTTAAAAACGAATGAATATAATTATTTTAAACTAATAACTTTAATTTTTTTTAACTTGTTAGATTGTGTTTGAGATCAACATTCGAGTCAAAACTTGTCAAAATAATTCAAATACAGTAGTAAAATATTTTTGACACGTAAAGAAAATTAATTTAATTAAATTAAAATTGATTATATTCATTCATTTTAAAGTTTAAATACCAAATTATTTTAAAATTTAAAACAGAAACAAATTTCAATTTCACTTCAGAATTTAGATATTAAAAAAATATTTCACTAAAAAAGAAGCATATCAGTGTGGGACTTGAAGAGGAGGAGGATGTTGTTTGCATTTCCTTTTTACTCTCACAAACAGAGTAAATATCTACCTTACTACAGGATCATTTATGCAAAACTGACAAAGGTAGGTTTTTTTCATCAGAAATAGTGTGATTTTGATTCCAAATTATTAAAAATTTTCCAAAATCTGAAGCAAAAGCCAATGCCCTTCTAAGATGTATTAGCCAGGTCAAAAGTTGAATGGGAACATAGTTTAGTCCTTTAAACCCGGGAAAGGTTATGTCTGTTTATAGTATTGAATTCAAGAATGTCCAGAAGAGAGGGGACCAAAAAGAGTGAGGGGAGGAAGGGCCAGATGGTTGCAGTTTCAACCAAACTTCTGCATATTGTTTTGGCTGGATCACCAAATCTCTCAGATTCCATTTCATCATTCCACTTTAACCACTGACGCTACAATCCAACCAACATCCACCACACTCCAATAAGGACCAATTCACAAAAGTAACCTTGCCTCTTTCTCATGCATTGAAAAATCTAAATCATTCATGAATGAAATTTTCTAGTTGCACAGTTTAAAAACGTATTTTAGCTTGTATAATTCAAAATATTATCGATCTCAGATAATTTAGACCCTTTCTACATTTATGGAAGGATAAGTTATACCCATCCAAGTCTTTTTTTAATCTACTTCCATGCCAAAAGGGTGACGTCTGCATCTTCTTGACATAATGTGATAAAATCGAAAGGGGGAAATCAATTCCCTATCAAAAAAAGAAATTCGCAAACAAACAAAAATTATTTCAAATTCAAACTGTATGTAAAAGGGAGCGACACAGGTAGAATTAACTTCATCAATCAGACAATGTTATTTTGTTTTCACAAACATGAGGCGAAGAGGCAAATCATTTTTTTTTTCCCATTCAGATAGGGCAGTGGCAATAAACGTTGAACCCTAGGAAAGTGTTAGATCATGTTTCAACCCAGTAGGTCTCTTCGGCAGATAGATCTTTAGAGATAAATTTACAAGTCAACTACTGTATAGACACTGGTCCGAACTCAACTCAATTGTCAACCAAAAAATTGGTCACCGTCCAAAACATTTCATTATTGAAGAGGTAAGAGCAGAAGTTAGAAACTTCATTCCAGCAGATCCACCAGGAAAGTATGATATAGAATAATAGCCAAGTGAGAGAACCTGCAAGTGAAGTCAAAAATTCATTTTTAATGTAAAGACATGTATAGTTATAAAGAAGCATGACAGAAGAATAAAAAAATGTGTACAGAAGATCTATCTCCACACACCCAGCTACCCACACATCACATAAAGCACACTATCAAGAGTGTGTAATTAGCAGTTCCTAAATTTATATTGGTTTTGCTAGATTGAAAGAAGTGTTCCTAATTGTTATAATAAATTCAATACAACAGAAGTTAAAAAATATTTAGCATAATACCTTAGATCAACAGCAAATCAAAAGAATAACACAAGGGGATTGGGGATTGGGGAATGGGCATGGCTAAGCTACAAGGAAGAATTTTTAAGGATACGTGAAGGTGATACCTGCACTACAGAGAATACCACAGAGAGGATGTAGCTATGAAGCACCATTGATACATATATGGTACCAATCATACTGCCTAGAAAAGCCAATGTGAAAGGGAGCCTCTGAAAAACAATTATAACAGCGACACTAAGGAAGAAGCAGCAAAGCGGGAATCAAAGAGACCAAACAAATTCATTGAAGCAACATATCAGCAATAGGAAATGAAATTGTAGCAAGTTACCTCCCTTGACATCATGTGAGTAAGCTGGTTTTTTGGACCCTTGAGAGCAAAGAATGATCCGATAATAAATCCACAGCCAAGTGTAAAGCATATAGCAAACTTTTGGGGCATAACCACCATGACGGGCAGGAATAATGTAAATGCTATAAAAACAAAGAAGACTCCACTTGCCAGAAGCAAACCAAAATATACAAGTGCTTTGCCAGAAGGCACATTACTAGTAGCAGACTGAAAATTGCCAGGTAGATCTCTCACGCCTTTGGAAACCCTAAATAATAAGAAACAAATTACTTGATAAGCCCAGGCAAAAAATCATCATTATTTGTTACAAAAGGCTTTCTTACCAGCATGTTCTTTTGCTATGATGTAGAAAATCCATTTAAAACAAATTAGGAGAATGTATGTTCTTTCTGCGCCATTTTATACTCTAAAACCAAGTCAAGCCTAAACCAATAAGGCAAACTTACCACAAGTTTTTCCAGCTTAAGCTTTCACAAAAAATCTATTTAGTTAAAAAGCTGTAAGGCCTAACTCGCTGACATCCTTTAATCAGTAATACTATGCTATTAAATTTTTACAGAAATTTTTTGAAGATATAACTTGACATGTTTAAAGGGTAAAGTTGTCTAAGCTACATCAGGTATAACTTTAGGCCCATTATCCTATTTAGAATTAGGCTATTTACCAATTAAAAAGTCTTACCACAACGTACATTTTTAAGTTTTCAGGCTAACCTAGGCTTATAAGTTTTAAAAGGGCCAATTTAGGCCCTAGAGCTCTCGTCTAACAAAAGCTATTTCCAACTCCACCACCTTATCACATGCATATAAGGCAGACAAAATAGCCAATTTTCCCATAGACAATAGCATCAGAAACCTGTGTTCAGTGGTAACCTATGAAGCCCAGACACGCCTCATCAATGGCGTGTCCCGTGTCCAACATATATCGCACACCGACACGCGTACGATGCTCGTATGACACATGTATCATTCAAGTGTCCAATTTGAAAAACACTTTTTGTATTTGACATGACATCAACACAATATTAATAACCACAATTCAATCATTTTTCTAAAAAACCCATACACTTGTAAGATACCACATAAGTTTCTATTATGATTACAAAATTAAGGAAAAAATATGATCACTACTTTTCACTTTTTTGGATATTAGATAGATAGGTTAGATTCATTTTTGTGTTAGTCGTCAGTGTGTTAGTTGAAAGTTTGAAACTAATATGTATATACAGGTCGTGTCCCGTGTTTTACGTTTTCTCAATTTAGCAATATTTTCATGTCCATGTGTCGTATCCGTGTCTATGTCCATATCTGAGCTTTATAGGTTGTAACATTTGTTAGAATTATTACCTATACCTATTGTATCATTAACCCTATGTGTAGGGGGTTGAGTGTGGGAAACTACCTACTGCCATATCTACTGTTGCATGTAATCATGCCTAGTATCTTAGAGTAGTCTTTTCATATCTTTTCATATGTACGTGCTTGCTTCATTATAAATAGGAGAGGAAGAGAGTGGTACTG
>Ga0214543_1012925_pt1 | contig 10806 bp, 4 predicted proteins | sample CNSS2metaG_FD_160094 | JGI IMG/M metagenome (GOLD analysis project Ga0214543, IMG submission 160094) | Root nodule microbial communities from cowpea collected in UCLA plant growth center, Los Angeles, California, USA - CNSS2 | ecosystem: Host-associated > Plants > Roots > Nodule | place: USA...
CTTGGTTTTCTATGGTTTATGTGCTTTCCATTTCCTTTTTGTTTTGAATCAATCCATCATCTTCTTCTCTTGAGCTTTGTGAAAGGAACCTTCACATCTAGATAGCTTGTTATCTTAATGTCCAGTGGGGATTTCACTTAGCTTTCTTAATCAACCAACACCATATTCAATAATCTTAAAAGAAAACAACATAATCCTTCATCATAAGGTCACATCCTTCGATGAAATATTAATGTAATTTGGTAACTTTAATATTAATATATATAATTATTTAAGGGTTTAAATATTTTTTTTCTTTAACCTTCGGTGAAAATTGCAATTAGTTCATATTCAAAACGTTAACATAATTTAGGTCTTTAACTTTAAAAATGCATAAATATAGTCATTTTAATCAAAATTTGTTAAGTTTATTTGACGTTTCACCCGTGTTTCTCAACTAACACTGAAACAGAGATGTGTCAAACGGTGTAAATAACTCAAATGTTATCATGAAACACGTTTAAAGGGTTAAATATGTTTTTGGTCCCTTAACTTGTAGTTAAAATCAAAATTAGTTCATTTTCAAAACTTTGGCACAATTTAGTTTATCAACTTTAAAAATGCGTGAATTTAGTCATTTTAACCAATTTTTGTTAAGTTTATTTGATGTTTCAAATCCGATTATCATTAAACACTTTTGAAACGTCAAATAAACTTAACAAAATATTATTAAGAGAACTAATTTCATACTTTTTTAAAGTTGAAAAAACTAAATTAGGTCAAAATTTTAAAAATTATCTAATTCTAATTTTTATTAAAAATTAAGGGATCAAAATCTTATTTAACCCTTACTTAGGTGACACTTAAGTTTAGCATACACTTGTTGAACATTTGCGGGTACATGAAAATGGAAATTTTAAATAGTAGTAAATATATAAATATTTTTTAGAATAAAAGAGCATTTTGAATCGAGATTTTAGAAATTAGAAATTTACTTTAATTTATTTATCATAAAATAAACGTAATTAACCACTTTTTTTTTAAGTGGGGTTATTAAGCCTAAATAATCTACGGAGTAGAGCTGTTAAAATGGGTTGGAACATGCGAGCCAACCCGACTCATCACGGGTTCGGATCGGATTAGGTTGAAATTTTTTTACAAATTTCAATACGGGTTAATTTTTGACCCGGCTCACCTGGGTTGAACCCGTGGTGAGCCGAGGTGGTGAGCCAACCCGCAAATAAAGGGTCACAATTATTTTTTGTTAAGATGGGATTTTATTTGAGTCATGTTATGTTGTTTTTTTTAGCCAACACATAGATAATTTGTATTTTTGTGATTTTGGTTTGTATTTGGATTATATTAAAGTTTATTTAGATTTTAATTAGAATTATAATCTAGTTTTGACTCAAAAGAAAAATAAAAAAATTGTATTTTTTTTAATTAAGTGAGCTCGTGAGCCAACCCGTTTAATCCACCAACCCGCGGTTGGTCGGGTCGGGTTGGAATTTTTTGGCTTGCTAATAAATGAGCCGGGTTGGGTTGGCTCACTAAATGATCAATCCATGGTGGGTCGAGTCGGGTCGGGCTGGGTTATCCGTTTTGACAGCTCTGCTATGGAGTGTGGATATATAAAATAAAAAGGCGAGAAGAAATGTAAAGTCCATCAAACCCATTTAGGGAATTCAATTTTCAACAAAATATTCCAGTAAGGTTAAATCAAATAAAATTAAAGGCAAGGCACATGAAAATAAGGACTTAGAAAGCATGAAAAACATGCTACCAATATTGGGCTAATAGGATAATTTCTTTCACTTTTTTACATGAGTTTTGAAATACAATTTTTTCATTAAAGACACCAAGAAAATGTTGTATTACTGACCTAATAATTTTAAGAATAAAAATTAATTAGTTACTATAGTGACCAATTTATATATATTTTATAAACTAAAAAGTATTGGTAATTAAAATAGTTTATAAATTGGGGTCTCTAAATGGGTCATCACAATATATTGGCCTTTAAATTGGTCACTAACATTAGTTATAAAAAAATTAGTCTATAAATTTGGTCACTAAAATTAGTCATTAATTAAACATTTTCTTGTAATGAGACTTTACAGTTTTGTCCAACTACTTTAGAGCATCTGATTAGATTTGTATTTTATTTTAGAAAGATTTGAGTATCATTTAGGTTTAGCTTAACTAGCATTGTTGGCTATAAATAGTCATCATTTTCTTTGTAAACAACTTTCAATGATATTGAATGGAGTTAGAATTCTAAAGCATTTTTTAAAGTGTCTTTGAGGACAAAGGAGTTCTCTTTTGGTCAACTCTTATCTTGGTTCATAGGATTAAGTAACAAATAATTTTAACACTTATCTTAAATATCTTCAAGTGTCATGACTTCCTCCATTAAACATATATTTATCTCATTGAGTTCTTTCTTTTATATTTTTTTCTTCCTTGTTTATATTGTATTGTTTATTTCCTCTCCATTTTCCATTCATTTACTACCTACATATTATGAAAAGGGATAATGAGACACAAGAAGAAAAGGTTTATATATATATATATATATATATATATATATATATATTGCAGATTTCGTAAAGATATGTCAGATGGAGTAATGTCAAATGCAAGTTTTTAATATGACATGATTTGCAACAAACTTTTATAAAAGCTTAGCATTTCAAAAACTTGCCTTCTTTCATATAACATGCAATTTAAATGTCCTTAGAAAAGTAAGATTTACACTATAAATTTGTATACTTATTTGACTATAAAGGTGGTCAATGTCTAGTTCTTGATCAACTTTATCATATTCCACTAAGAAGACTAACATTATGAAAATATCAGCAAATATTGTTTTGATTTCAGTCACTCTTGAATAAAATAATCCAAATGTTACTTTAACATGCAACCACTACTAACTAAAACTCCAAGTATTATTTATAATTCAACCACTGTTGATAAAAAAAACCAGACTATTGCTTGGAACACAATCACTGTTGGCTAAATCACCCATAGTATTCTTTGAAACGCAACCACTCATGACTAGATTGAGTATTGTTTGGAAAATATCCACTTCTAGTTAATGGTTTTGTAAAGGAATCAATAAACTCTTAAATCAAATTTGTGAAGTGGACCAAGCAATTATGCAAGGAGATTTAGGTTGCAATGTATAACTTACTACAACTTTTATTATTATTATTTACCATTTAATTTGATTTGAGGGTCATTAAGAAATTCAAACCATAAATTGAATTGAATCATTTGATTCTTAGACAAAAAGAAAGTCCAAAATGATATGGTCTTGTGTTTGGATAAGAAATTTCAACAATTCCAAAATTTTGAAATATACAGTATTTCAATTACTTACAATTAAATTCCCTTCATTTCTTAAATATTTTTTGGATGGAGCAATTGAAATGTCTTAGATGGATAAAACAATTTAATACTTATTTTAAAGCAAACCCAACTCTGTAATTGAGCTCGAGTTGAGTTAGCTTGACATTTGATATAGGACGACTCATATTGACTTTTGATTTGAATCGACTTCTGAAGATTCAATATGGGTTGACTAGGCCCCGACCTTCGTCACGAGTCGACTCGGCTCGACCTTGACCCGAGTCGACCTTAGGCCCGGGTAGACCTAACCTTCGACAAGGGCCAACCCGACTCGACCTTCGGCCTAAACCAACCCAACACATCCTTCGACATTGGCCAACCTAGCTTAATCTTTGCCAAACAGACCTGACTTGACCTTTGGCCTGGGTAAACCCGCTTTACCCTTCAACTCGCGCTAACTAGGCTCAACCTTCAACCTGGACCGACTAGGCTCAACCTTCGACCTGGGCCAAATCGAATCAACTTGACCATCGTCCTAGGCCAAATCGACTCAACCTTCATCTCGAGTTTACTCGGCTTGACCTTCGTGAGTGGAGTGACAACAAATTAAAAAGTAGTGGAATTTCAAATTTCTTATACTTTTTAGGGTATTTGAAATTCTTCTATTTTATGCATTTGAAATAACTTCAAAAATTCCTTAAATTTGAATATATTTCTAATTACTTTATCCAAACAAGTCATTAGTGTAAAGAATTTTAAATTCTTCAAATAAATGAATTACCGTTCTAAATTACCTCATCCAAACACAACATAAAAGTTTTCAGTTTTTTCATTTATAGGTTATTTGGATTGTTTTTTTTATCGATTTAATTTTGAACACTTTTAATATAGATTATTTTGTCATTTGGATGCGAAAATGGTTTGTCCATCAGAAGATGAGATCATACATTAGTCTTTGTTAAAAAAGACCATATAACCATTGCCACTCAAGTGGCTTATGCTCAATAGATACTTGGGTTGTTCAACATATAAAACCTTTTCAACTTACACAGGGGAAAAGATTCCAATATAGCCAATACTGGAAACATCTTACCCTTGTTGATTCCTTCAAAAGCGACCTTACCTCTATCATGTCTTCAAAGGTCAAAGAATATATACCATGTGCTTGTAATGTGTCGTAAACATCCACTATTTATAAACCAACTTAGTCACTAACATTTTCTTGTAAAACAAAATTTCAACATGAATTATAAGTTCTTTTGGAACCTAAATCTTTTTGGGTTTATTCTTGTTAGGTATTTGCCTCTTGTGTTTGCATCTAGCACTTACATGCCCAAGTTTCTCATAGTGCTAACAATCACCATTACCATTTTCAATTTGTTTTTCTCTTTCTAACCTAACAGAGCATGTCCTAGACCAAAAATTTCATACGCATGTTGATAAGTCCTTCATCATTGTTTCTTTTTCCTCGACGAATTGCATTCTTTTGGGTTGGTTTTAGTGGTTAAATTATAGTTTTTAGATTATATTTAAGTTAGAGAGCATTTTATGTTATGTTTGTAAATCTAGCTTAATTTGGTGTTTTTAGCATGTTTTTAGTGTTAGTTGGAAAATTGGTCTTAGAAGAAGTTTTAGGAGTAAAACTTTAGAATAATTATAGGTTAATCTTAGGTTCTTATTTTTAGACTAACTAGAATAGTAAATAGTTAAGTATTTAGTTCTTACTTTTTAGTTAAAATTAGCTTAGCTAGTATAGTTATAATTAAGCATAATTGACTATAATAGGTTTCTATAGGTTACTTATGCATATTTATTCTTTAGGACAATTTAGTTAACGTTAGTAAGCTATTTAGGATTAGTTTAGAGCATTAAGATACTGTGCAATTTTGTTTTCTAAGATTTTAGCTCAATTCTAGCCTATTTAAGTGAACTAAAATAATGTAGTTTTGTAGAGTGAATTAACTAACTTGGTTTTAGGGTGTCTTTGGATTTAAATATGGATTTGGGGGAATGAATTTACATAGGTTTGAAGGGAAAAGAAGATGAAAGTGTAGTTGTTTGGATTAAGGGTAAGATAGTGAGAAATGAAGGGATTTGAGATGAAAATTTATGAAAGTTGGTGAATGATAAGATAGATTTAATAAATTTAAAATTATTATAAATTTTTTTACGTAAAAATTTATGTTTTAAAATGCTAATAATTAATTTAGGAATAAATATGTGTTTCACTTCAAATCATCTTCATCCAGTGAAGAAATTTTATTAAAATATTTTGTCTCATTTCTGCAAAATTTCAAATTGATTTTCACGCTTTCTTGGTGCACAAGACATCTGCTCTTTTCCATCACAGGAAACACATAGCCCTTTAATGTTTTGTGCATAAAATTCAAATGGAACCAGTGCATACATGTAGAATCAAGGTTGATCAAGGATAATTTTAGAAAAATGCTCAAAAGGATAACAAGCTTGGATAGATTTGCCTTAAATGCTACAAAGTGGACCAATAATTGACTTTTTTCATTTTTACTCCATTATGAAACCAAGATCTTGCACTTCAATGAACACATGAAAATACATTTGTGTAGAGTTGGAAAACTCTTAAAAATGCCTTGGAAATAAAAAACATGAGTGCACATGCATAATAGTAAATATAGCTAAAGTGTAGCTTAATGTAGTTTTGTTTGGAGTAGCTAAACTAGCTAAACTTAAAAATAAAGTGTAATACAATTTTGAGTTTTTGATGGAAATTAGTATAACTAGTGTACCTAACTTGTGTTCGGTGACTTGTGTGCATGTTAACACATTAAATTCAATGGTTGAAAGCTTATTCAAATATGAGAAAGAGAAATTTTGCAACTGTAAAGAAAGGTAAAGCAAATTGGAAAAACACTTGAATGATGAAATTTTGACTTTAGGGTTGACTTTTAGATATAAGGTTCCAATTGACGATTCAAGAGTTGTAGTCCCTCAAGGACATTAAAATGGACTTTTACAAAGTTGATTCAACATGAGGAAATCACCAAATCAAGTAAATGCAGAGTCTGAACCAATAAAGCCAAATGCACATGTTGAAAGTTGACTAAAGTTTAACCTTTTTGATTTGAAACTTAAATGCAATTGCAAGTTGATGGGAAATGTTTAGGACACTTAAACACACATGCTCAATGCAGAGTGACTGTTGGAATGCTTCTAAACAGTGCCAGATGGACCAAAGCAACTCAAGCTCAAGATTAGTAACTAGTATAGTTAGTTCTCTGTTTTTAGTCTTTAGAAGTTGTAAAAAAATTTAGTTAGTAAATCTCAAGTGGTTTAGTAGCTTTATATAAGACCTAAAAACACCAAGTTAACCACCATATACCATACACATCATGCATATTCATATTTTCTCTCAATTTTCATAGCACTCTAGGTGGAAAATACCTTAGTTTGGAGAAGTTTCCAAGTTCAGACTGCAAAATAGGTCAAGCTTCAAGATTTGATCCACATTTTGGTTATTTCTACCATTTGTTTTTTAGATTTATAAGTTTCTAATACGTTTTACTATGTTTCAAATTCATTTCCACCGATTATTCTTCATCAAATTGTCATATTTTGTGATTTTCTTGACCAAAACAGTGAATGTTTCTACTTTTTTGTTCTTGATGGATAATTTCACTTGATCTTGAGATTGAAAACACGTTCAAGATTAGGAAGAGTACACAACGACCGAATTAAATCAAGAGAATGAAGAGTCATCCTTGATTAAGTGAAATAATCCATTAAAATTTTAAAATTGAGATGCTTTCTACTTTGTTCTTCTTTTTTTAGTTTCATATTTCAATTCTTAATCCATTTTCCATTTTTTCCACCATTTGAATTGATGTTTTCAATGTTATATGTGTTTAGTTTACCTATTGGAACATGTTTGGATGTTTAATTTGTAGTTTAGAGGCTCAATTCAAAATTTGATATGTTCATTGTAGTTCATCATTTCATTACTTTACTATTTTACGTTTTTGATTTGTATTCAAGCATTCGTTCTTCGTTTTTCACAATTTTTTTGGTCCATTATGATTTCCTTTTGATTAACTAAGTGTGATAAGCTTAGAATCAAAATTTCTAATTTGATAGTTACGTTCATTAGATTTTTAGCATAATTAACCTAGGATTTGTTTTATTTGATTCTCACTCCACATTTAACCAAATAACTTCGCTCCATTCCCATTGTTCAATATGCATTGAAACGAGTTGGTTGGGATTCTAAATTTTGGAATTTCATGCATTATGAAAGGAAAACGTAGGTTGCGCTATACATTCATTTTACAATGTTTCTTTGTCAAACTCAGTTTCATATTTTTTGAGATTCACTTTGTGATTTCTAATTCTAGTAGCTTCTCGTTAGTTTTTTTTTTTTTGCACATTAGAATTAGTTTAAATGTTTAGCTTGTGTGTAAGATAGTTTCATTGCATAATTAATTTTTATAGCTCTTTATCATTTTCACAAACACTTTGCATACATTTTATTTCTCTTAAGCATTTTAACAAACAATTTACATTTTCAGTATTTCTACATTGTTTAAGTTATTTTTTAGGCTCACAGTCGAATACATATCATTAGTTACTATGTTTCTTGTATTAGTAGTTCATTTCCACACTTTATAGATTGTTTTAGGATAAATTCATGCATAATTTTCATTGCATTGTTAGGTTATTTTAGTTAGTTCAAGTTTTAAATAAAGTAGATTTCCTCCATTTCAAACACAATAGCACACATACAAACACTTGAATTCATTGTCTCTCATAGGATTGATCTTTGGTTTCACACTATACTACATTAGTGGGGAAATCATATTTTTGTATAAATCTGAAGTGACTTTAAAGGTTTATCACATGTCAAGATTATGCAAATAAAAAATTCAAAGCTTTGGAGCTCTTAGAAATTTTCTAAAATTTGTGCTTGCAACACGTGATTTTTCCTTCTAGGTTTTCAAATTTCTTAACTTTTGACTAATGAATATTTTCCCATTAATTGCAATTTTATTTTTCTTCATCTTGAAGATAAACTTTGTATACTCCCAAGATTCCAAGATGGTTATCGCACGTGACCTTCTTAAGATCACATGGATGTAGTCTTAGGTTTATGTTAACTCTTTGGCAAGTGTACTAATTCGTTACAAGTAGTAAGATGGAAGTCCAAACATAAATTTTTTCAAGGGATTTGTGTTTGTTCGTCTAATTACAAATTATTTACTAGCAATGGTGACAACATTATTGGTTGATTCAATTCACAAGAGAAACATACAAAACGTTAAAGTTATAAAATAATTTAGGGTAGGCTTCACTAAGGTTAGATTTCATGAACCATAATAAAGCAATATTTCCTACACAATATGTCTATATTGCTCAAACATCTACATCATAGGCATATTAGCCCTAATTCCTTAGAGGCCAGTTCTAAGTCAATGTGTCAAAACATTAATTCCTTAATTATTTTAGGTTAAATTACTCTTTTGGTCCCTCTATTTGTCAAGAAATTTCAGTTTGGTCCTCAAGTTTTTCATTGTCTCAATTTGGTCCTCATTTTCTTAAAAATGATCTAATTTGGTCATTACCGTTAATTTTGACCAGACGGTGTTAAAGTCAACGCCACGTTTCAATTTCTGGTTTTTTCTTTTAATTTTTTTTTTGATTTTTTTAATTTTTTACATGTGTCACTTCATAGTTGTGTCATGTGTCAAAGTGACTCAATTTAAGGAAGACCAATATTACTTCATTTTTACAAAAATTGGGACTACACTGAAACTAAAAACAAATATAGGGACCAAATTGAGTCACTTTGACATGTGGCACAACTATGAAGTGACACGTGTAAAAAATTAAAAAAATTCAAAAAGATTAAAAAAAAACTAAAAAAAATTCAAAAAAAATCAAAAATTCAAAAAAACCAGAAATTGACACATGATGTTTTACTTTAATACCGTATGGTCAAACTAATGGTAAGGACCAAATTGAATAATTTTTAAGAAAATGAGGACCAAATTGAGACAACGAAAAACTTGAGGACCAAACTGAAATTTCTTGACAAATAGAGGGACTAAAAGAGTAATTTAACCATTATTTTAACACAACTTACATTAAGATACGATGTCTAGAATGACCTAGAGATTACGTCTATTCCTAGAACCCAATCTCATGCTTATTTTATCAAAGGTTAAGTTCCAATTAATTTTTCAATGATTAGATAGAACCAAATAGCAAAGATTTTCATCATGCACATGAATAATTGAGATAAAACATATAAACAAAAACAAAGATTATAATGCATAGGAAAATTACAAAGAGTACAAGTTCATTACATTCAACTCCAATGAAAAAGGAGTTTAGTCACTCCTAAACATCTATAGCACAACATTTGGATGAAACTAATGGAATGAATGAAGAAATTTGAATTCTTCTTGCCCTATAGTAGCCTTTCCCATATTTTGCAATCTTTGTTGCTTTACCACACACCAGAACTCCTAGTTTCACATAACTTTCAAAACTTTAACCACTTCAGAAATCGTCTTCTCGTTGGGCGAGATGACATTCTCGCTGGGTGACCTGGAATCTCGTTGGGCGACAATACATTCTTGCTGGGCAGCAACGTCCTTACAGTGCAACTCTCTCTTGTTCTCCAATCCTTCACTTTCCTATACAATAATCCCCAGAAAAGACAAGGTATACCTATCTAAAAAATAAACCTAAAAACATCCTAAATCTTTCCACAAACACACATGAATGAATACACTTAAGAGGTTCAATCAAACATGAATAATAAGTATTTTTCACACTTATCAGTTTCCAAATTTGCAACACGTTGTTGACCAACTTTAGGTTAAAATGGGCTTCTGGGAAGCTCTACCCAAAGGCTTATAACTCATCCAAAAGAATCTTCACGTGCCTAAACATATTATATATAAATTATCCCTCATTCATGGTGAAGGATGTAAGCCCCGTGGAAATTAATTAATTTAATAATTAATTAATTAACAAATGCGGGTAGCGGGAGTCTTTATGACATTAAATTCTAACTTGTATGATGTGGAAAAGTATTAGCTCATGTGGTTGAGAGTACTTTATTGTGTGAGAGGACTTGGATTCAAGTCCTATGTACGCCAATTGTATGTTATTTATTTGTTATTATTTTTAAATATATGTTGAGCATGTTGAGAGATAATATAATCATTGAATTATATTAATCATCACGAAATATGAATTGGTTGAATGGCCAAGCATCAACTTGGCATTGGCATGGTTGTGGGTTCAAACCTTGGAGAACCCAAATTAAACATTATTTTTGCTAAGGTAACCTTAGTATCAATGACTCGGCCTAAGCCTTATATGCTTGAATTTTAGGTTTCTAGTATTAAGCGAAAGGTTATACCTATACTTATGGGGTTAGGTCAACCCCAAATTACTAGTACTGATAGGCAACATTGGGAAAGAAGCACTACGCTT
>Ga0214543_1012939_pt1 | contig 10796 bp, 6 predicted proteins | sample CNSS2metaG_FD_160094 | JGI IMG/M metagenome (GOLD analysis project Ga0214543, IMG submission 160094) | Root nodule microbial communities from cowpea collected in UCLA plant growth center, Los Angeles, California, USA - CNSS2 | ecosystem: Host-associated > Plants > Roots > Nodule | place: USA...
ATAATTTTTGTGTTTTCACTGATATATATATATATATATATATATATATATATATATATATATATTTTAAAATTTATTGAGAAATGAAAAGAGAATTAGTTAGTTGATTTTTTTACTTCTTTTTTATAGGAGTAAAAGTGATTCTCATCCTGCTCCCCTTCCATCACCAACTCAAACCGAAGATGCATCCACTCAAACGGACGATTCAACCACTACCAAGTAAGTTGTAATATTTTTATAAATATTAGTATTATAATATTATTTGCAGTGATAATATTAGTATTGTAATAATATTTTTATGAGTATTAGTATTAATTTTTTTAAAATATTATTTATAGTGATAATAATAAAATTATAATCAATATTAATATTATAATAATAATAATAATAATAATTATTATTATTATTATTATTACTATTATTACATGTTACTATTATATCTTATTATTAGTATTAGTATTATTGATATTATTAGTAATAAAGTTAATATTAGTAATATTAATATGTAATATATTAATTTATTTTATTATATATTATTGATATGAGAAATAACTCAAAGATTAATTATTATAAGAAATTATTGACTTTTTCTTTTATTAGGAAAAAAAGTGATAGTACATCAACCTCGTCGACAACACAAGCAGCTACGACTCAATCAATTTCCGAAGTACGTTAGTAATAACTCAAATATTAATTTTATATAAAAAAGAAAATTACTAACCCTTTTCAATAGGACCCGAAGCCACTCACTTCTCCATCACCAACTCAAAGTGTGAAGGATGATTCAAGCAATTCCAAGTAAGTTGTAAATAACTTAGATATTAGTTATTATGAGAAATTATTGATTTTTTTTTTTTAATAGGAAAGGTGATACTACTTCAACCTCGTCACCAACACAAGCAGACAAGAATACATCAACTTCGAAAGAGCAAAAAGAGAAAAAAGTATGTCACTAATAACTTAAATATCAATTACATATTAAAAATAAAATTACTAACCATTTTTATTAGGAGTCGAAGTCACCCTCTTCACCGCCACCAGCTTAAATTTAGAAGAATGTGTCAAACAATTTGGATCTCCAGAGGTATTAAGGCTTGTTGCTAATGACTTAAGCAACATCTTTTATAATCTTGTTATTTCATTTTTTGAAGTTATTTATTATAAAATTAATTAGTAGAGTTCATTTTACCATTATTGCTACATTGAAATTTTTATTTTCCTTCCCTTATATTTTTTGTCATTAAACTAACATTGGAATATGAACCTCTTCTACATCGATATTTTCATTTTGATAAATTACATAATTTTTCTCTTTCCATAAATTCCATATTATTGCTACCCACAATATTCCTTTTGAAATTTACTTTGACAATAACTTTATTTGAATTGTATTCTATTTTTAATGTAATACATATAAAAAAAATTTACACATATATGTACCTCTATTTTACTAATTTTAAGACTATAAAAGGAAGCAAAAGGTTTCCAGTAGCGTAGGGACTTGACTATGCTCAAATATTAAAATTCTAAAACCTTACTTCACTTTCTACTTAAGGCAGATTTAATTTATTACTTTTACATGTGTGTTTCTTTTATGAAATTATTTGTTTTTAAGAGTACTTTTTTTTTTTCATTTTATTACTTTTTTTGGTCTTCACCGAAAAAGATTTGTGATGCATTTTCATTTATTTTATTCTCTGATTGCGTTTAATATATTTTTATTTATCTATCTATCTTTCTTATTTATTTATTTTATTTTTCTATCTCTCTATTTACAGGCATACATGTGAGTGATATATTTTGCATGAGAGTGACTTTTATGTTAAAAGTATATAATATATCATAAGAAATTAAGAGAGAATAAAAATACTAACTAATTTTACATGGATTGTTCAGGACTCAAGAATATTCTTCAAATCACGGTTACATACAATGATACTATGCTTCACGATGAACTTCGAGAGAAATATTAGCTTATGTTACAATATTCTACCACAATATAGTGTTGCTTATGATTGAAAGAAATAAAAAGGTGTTTTAACACCATTATGTGTATTTTTTTTATCTTTTTTTCTGTGAAAGAGTTGAGTGTGAGATGTTGATATTTGAATTTCCTTCAATAAAAAGTTATTGTAGAAATTGGTGTGGAACTTATTGGATTGTACAATAATATATAATTGTTTATGATTGTGTAATGCAAAGGAACTTGAATCCTTCACATAATACGTGATACCATAGTCGATATTTAATATAAGAGTGCATTCATATTTGAATTTCTTTCTATCATAGTATATTTTAGTTCCGAAAAAAAAAATTGATTAATCACATATTTCGAAATTTATTACAAAGACTTTATGAACAATTTTGTGACGATATATGATATTGTCACCATAAATTTTGCAAAACAGAAAATTGATTCTAATACATATTATGACGTGATATATGCTATTGCAAAACCTTATATACAACGGCAGATCTTAGAAGTGCATTAGGGGGGCCATGCCCCAAAATTTTTTAAATTTTATAAAACTATTTTTAAAATATATACATTTTTTTTAAAATTTTTAGATTGAATTTTATTTTTTTATAGAATATAATATTTAATGTTAACAATAAATTAAATATAATAAAGAATAATAAAATTTATTGAGATATTTTTTTGTTTTCTCTCATTTTAAATTTTTTATTTATTATATTTATTTACTACTCTTGCATATCTTCTTTTATATCTTTTTTGTTTTTTGTTTTTGAAAAAAGTATAAAGTTAAACACAAATTCATTCTCGTCACTCTGATCTATCATCAGTTTTCTTATCTCCTTTAAGATAAAAATGTAACACTCTCTTGTCTCTTGATTGAAAAATATTAGTTTGATATTTATTACTTTTTTCTCTTATAAGTTTTTTGTATATTTATTTTTTTATGAAAAAAGAGAAGTCATATACTATATGTTTTCTTCTGTAACATTTTTGAGACATGACTTGATTAACATATTTTATTTTTTTAGTAATTATGTCTTTCAAATTTTTATTACATTTTGATAAATTATTTTTTAGTCTTAACATTTTTAAAAAATATTAGGTATATTGATGAAAAATAAAATAATAAATTCATTTTTTTAAGTGAGAAAGTGAAAGGTAAAATGTGAAGATGAAAATAATACAAATTTATTTTTTCACCTATTCTTAATGATGATACTAAGGATTCAATTGTTGGATTAGATAACCTGTCTTAAGATTCAAAAGGAATTATATGCGAAGCACCAAAAGTAAGAGTTGAGCAATCAAAGATATCCTCCAAAAAGGGAAAACTTGAGTGTTGATCACCAAAACGGAGGGTTGAGATGAATAGAAAACCCACCATGAGAGGAAAACCTTGTTCTTGAATCTGAAGCTGAGCATCGCCAAAAATCATCTATAAATACAAGGCTTTACTTTTAGCATCTCATTCTCAACTTCTTTAGAAAATTTCTATGTACTAAAGTAGATTATCTTAGTGAGAGGCATGAGAGAGGAACAACAACTCCTAAAGCTTAATTTTTTCTATAACGTGAGTAGTTAAACTCTCCTGTTTTGAGGTTGAATGTAATTGATTCTATACTACTGCCTCTTTGATATTTATGTATGTCCTTTTATTTAATATCTTGTGATTTGATTTGTGCTTGATGTGTGGATGAATTGACAACTCATTTTATTTCAATGGTTTTGAGTGAGTTGGGAGACTGGTCTCAAACTGTTGTCCAATCAAATCAACTCATTCTTATTAGAGGCTTGCATATGATCTAAAAGGTGAGTTGGAAAAAAAGTCACACACTTAAGGCAATAACATTCAACTAGGAGTGGATTAATTGCACTGGGTATGAAGTTCTTAGGTTGTAGATTGTAGGAATGAGCCTAGATCTACCTTAAAGTACTTCCAAGATATTGAATGAATAACATATTAAGTATAAAAGATAAGTAATAATACACTAGAAATAGAAGAGATAAAAAAAAATCTAACCTTAGCATGTACTTATCATTATAATTTCCAAATCTTAGATTAATTTGTTTTTATAATCATACACACCTACAACAAACACTATTCCATTCAATTCGGTAGTAAATATTGGATGATCTTATAACAAATCCTTATAGATATGACACTTGTTTAATACTATTACGCATCTAATACACTTGGTGGAACTTGTTGCTACTCTAGCATCTCATCATTGGACTACTTACATGGAATCAAATTTCATACATGACCCCTCAATCGACATTAAGAGCCATCAACACTTGTATGATAAACGCCATCAACACTTGTATGATAATACTTATATTATCATAATTCATATCTGTTCTTAAATCTAAATATCATTTTTTTATAATAGGTGCTTTTTTTAACCATATTATAATAGGACTAAAATGTTGCAGTAAGATATTTCAACTACAAAAAAGAAGGAGAGTGAGAAAAAAAAAGAGTTCAATGAATATTTTATATTTTAAAATTTGTTTGAGTTGTGAGTTAAGGATTTTTGTAAACTCCTATTATATATATATATATATATATATATATATATATATATATAACTCTTGAAACTAATTTTCTTTTTCAATCTCAATTTTTTTTTCAAATATTTCACATTTATATACATTATAAATATAACATTGTTTTAGATTTTACATTGACTAGAAATAGGATAATTTTACGGTATATACATATATGTAAACGTCACCTTACTACAAGTCAATTTTGTAAAGTTGAATTAAATTTAAAATTTACTTCTTAAAACATTAAAAATCATTTGAAATCTATCTTAACCAAATTTACTGTTGATTGAATTTATTGTGTTACTCTTTATCGAAACATTTATTAATATATAGTTCCATGTTAGAGATGTATAAACTCCAACATAAAGAGAATGTGTTGAGTTAAACTTCAAATCTTCTTAGATGAATTTACGGTATATAAATAAAACTCTCACTTTGCAAATCGGTTTTGTAAAATTGAATTAAACTTCAAATCTTCTTCTTTATCATAACATGCTACTATTTTATGTAAATTATGTGTACTATTTTATTTTATTTTTTGGTTAAAAGTGTGGTGGCATTTAGCATAGGTTGAATTATTGTAAGTGTAGGAGATAGTATAATTAACATGCAGAGAGAATGGGAAAGATATCTTCCTTAAAGGCAGTGACAAAGTTGAACTTTGAGGCATTAATAAAGATCTAGGTAGCTAGTTGAGAAGAATTACTTTTTACCCTAAAAGGAGTTGAGTTGACCACCAATGCGGGACATGGGAAAGGGGCTTTAACCCCAAAAACATTTTTCCTCATTGATTTCCTTTCAAGTATGAGACAGTATCCTGTGATGTCCCTTTATTATCATATATGGTTTCAACTTGTTGGGTTTAAAGGCTATTATTCAGCAAAAGCATCCCAATATCTCTTGTCGGCCGCACCTTTAGTTGACCAACACAACAAACCCTTAACTATTATCCACTATTTCACTTCAACCAAATGTCTTTCCTTCATATTTTTCTTTCGCTTTTTACCATCTTTTCTTCCTTATTTAATCCAACACTTTCACTTTCTATCATCAACACCTAAAATGTTGTTCCTCAACTAGCAAGCACCTGCGTCGGCATGTGTATACAATACTCATTGCTACAATAACGGTCTAGATTAATTTCTACACTTTTTTACGTTTGGATTTCACTAAAACATGGTTTCACACACTCTGTTAAGGTTTAGCACAGGTTTAATGATGATATCTTGAACTTAAGTTTAGCGTTAATCGATGTTATTGACTTTAACTTTGACAAGAAAACCTAATTAGTGATTCTGACCTTTCACAGCATCCGCAATGAGAATCTCTTTTCATTTACTTATCATACCTTGGCGGCAGAACCTTTGCTGATTAATCTATATAAACGTGTCAAGTGTGAACATGCTATCGCTTCAAGCATCTTCCTCCCAATTCTCAATCGCAAATATACAAGTTTCACATATTATAATTCTACATCAATCTTTAAATAGATACAAAATAAATTATAAAAACATTATAATGAATAAAGGTTTTAAACAAATTGGTTCGTTTAGGAAGCATCAGCAGCCGTAGCAATGTATGCAGATAAGCTTAATATTTCATATTTTTATATTACTAGAAAATAGCTGTTATTTTGGACTATGAATTAGTTGTTATATTTTATTTTTGTAAAAAAAAAAAACAATTATACGGTGGAAATAATGCATTTATTTATATGGGGCTCGATAATAAAACAGTCGGCGGCAGCGCGCGTCTTTAGTAACAGTGACCCTTAGATTTTATTTTTTGTTTTAAATAAAAAGAATGCGAAAATAATACACTATATATCTCCATGATAATCATATTATATTCATAACAAGAAATTAAAATATTATTATCAGAGTTATATATACACATAAAAAATATTATTATTAGAGTTAGAAATATATAAATAATTATATGTTTATATAGATTCATTGTAATTTGAGTTTTGCACATTTTAACACAAATTCAACTTCAATCATTTGAATAAATATGGCGAATCTCTTCAAACACACTAACCAAATCCATGAGATTAGAATAGTTTATCTTTAAGAAAAATCTTAGTTGGTCAACGACAGGATCTGTGGTAGAGTAGTAGTAATTTGCGTGTGGCGCGTGAACAGCACATGCTAGCTGTGGTGGCTTAAACAAAATTTATTGTGAAAGGAACATTATTAATTCAAAGGTTTACATGAATTTTGGCCGACTCGTTGGTTCTCTACACCGAAGCGCTTCAAGTACGATGTAGTTATGGGCTATTGAATTTCTTTTCTTCACCTGAGCTGTCACTAATTGTGATGTTTTGTTTTTCCTGTCCAACATATTGGAGTAGGGTAAAGATACTATTATTATCTATTCCCAACTTTTTTTAATTATTTTTATGAAAATTATTATTATTATTACTATTATTTAATTAAAATAATCAGTTTCAATCAAACAATCGTATTTATTTTATGTCAAGGATTGAAACTCCTCAAAATTAAATGGTTCGAAGTGTATTTTACTCACATTCTTTTTTATCTCCTTTTTTTTTTGTCTATTTATTTCTTCAGAACATTAACGTATTGTACTCTTGTTAACATTAAGGCCTAGCTATAGGCTGTCGTCCTAGGTCAATTTAGTCTAAAACATAAACTTAGTATGTCAAATAATAGATCTTTTACATTAAAAAATATCTACTTTCCTATTTGCTCAATTATTTTGTATTTCTAAGTAAACATGCTCTAAATCTTTAATTAATAAGTAAAAAACATTAATGATAACATTATTTACTTCATTCTAAAATATTTAGAGTTAAACATGTAATTTAGTGTATATAATATTTGATTATCCAAATAATTCAAACAATAAGTTTATATAATAGCTAAATACAATTTCTTAGATTTGAAGTTATTCGGTCATTAAACCAATTTGTTATTTTATATCTAATTTTTCGAAAAGTTTATGAATACAAGATAACATTGCAAGGAGCACTCATTAAATTCTTTTACTCTTTACTATATTATCTTTAATATTTTCTATAAACTCTTACCAACTTGAACATCAAAGAATATGTTTTTGAAGGATCTTTCATCGATCTTCATCAATAACTTAATAACAAGTCATTGGAACTATCAACTATGCTCCCTAAAGCACCATCCTTTCCACCTTAAAAGACCTACGTTCCTTTTTTCAATAAAAACATTTGGAAGCTATCGTGGAACTTGGATAAACTTGTTCCAGACCACAATTCATATGGAGCTTACCAAAAGCAAAACAATCACATCTACATCACCATAAAAAATCATATGGAGACTCTTCTTTAGAGAAACAAAGAGAACCACAAACACGTGATATCTGACATATATGACAAGTTTGACAAGGAACTTAAATTCTTATGAAACCAACATTGTGGCGAGCCTCATGCCCAAGGCTCAAAATACTTGACAAAGACTGTTCCATCCACCGATCTAAACCAAATTTTTCAACACATCAGTAGATATATCAATATTAACATCTTCAATCATATTAAAATATCCTTAGTAACTACAATAAAAAAATTCGAGCAAATTATCATCTACTTGATTTTATTTTTCATTAGATACATTTTGTTCTTTGCTTCCTTCAACAATAACCAACTCTTCACCCATATCATTTTCATCAGATGACAGGGTATTACTTCCTACAAGTTCATGCATATTATCAACTAATTGACTAGCTTAAGGTGTTAGTCTTTCAAAGTTATCCTTTGTCTTTTGTTGGTTATTAGTTATCTTCTAATTCATCTATTGTTGGTAACCCTCCATCATCTACTTCATTACAATTATCTGCTCAGTCATAAATTTCATTAAGTCCCCTAGAGATGACTCGTTTGGTGGAACAATAAATGAGGCAGATTGTTGATGCTACAAATTATGCAGGGGCTACTTATAATACAAAATAGATGATCCTTAACTTAATATGGATCATAAGGCCACTCTTTTAAAGCCCGTAGGAAATAAGAATCATAATTCATTTGAAAATTGCATTGTTGCTAACATATGATTATCATTCATTTAATTTATGAACATAGATTTAAAATTAACTAAATATAATCAATTAATTTGCTTAGGTAGCTTTTAAATTAACTAAAATTAACTAAATAGAATCAACTGTTCTGATTTTGAGTATTGAAATGTGTGAAATGCCAAGAAAGGGGGGTGGTGAATTGGCTAATTCAAAACTTGGGTAGCTTTTAAATTCAAAACAATTTTAACTTGAATCATATCAACCACGAAATGAGGATGCAAAAGCTACTGGATTTCACACTTTTAATCAATCAAAAATAGAGACAATCGATTGATTTCATTAAACAGATACAATATTGTGTGAATCAACAAATTAAATAACAAAACCTATTGATTAAAAAACTGGGAAAACTCCAGAAATATGAATTTGTGATTTAAACTAAAAACATGACAAATCAAACAAGATTGATTCCAATGAATAATACAAATATGAGTAAAGCTTCAGATCATGCTAGAACACACAATAGAAAAAAAATTATTCAATCCAAATTTCTTTAAACTTTAAAGCGCAACACAAGTGAGAAGAGTTAGAGACAAGCACAAGACACAAGACACAAACTTTTATACTGGTTCACTCAAATATGAACTACATTTAGTTTGTCAAGACAACTCCAGCCTGACTTGCACTAGTTCATAAGATTTACAAGATCCACAAGATTACACTTTAAAAATATGAAAAAATACCACCTAAGACTCTTGAATCACACAAGAATTAATGCAAGCCCAACAAGACCACCCTTGCAGACTTGGAAAACCACCAAGAATAACCCAGAAACTTGAGAAAGATCAAACCTGAATGAAGGCACAATCTAGCCTACCAAACCTCTATTAGTTTGAAATGGTGATTTAAGCCAAGAAGGGGGGGTTGGGGGGTTAAAATTGGCTATTTAAATACATTTTCGAAATCTTAAAACCCCTTTTGATTGAATCAAATAGACCACAAAATTTGAATGCAAAAGCTACAGAATAGTACACTTTCAATCGGTCAAAAAATAAAAAAAAACAGACTAATTTGTTCTTGAGCCTATGAATCAGTTGATTAAAATTTCAAATCATTCGACTAAAGTCTTGAGAAATTATGTAGAATGCAGAATTATGCAACATCAGATTACAAAAAAAAAAACGTATTAAAACTCAACAAAGAATGATTTACTTAGTTTTCTTGGATTTTGAAAGTGAGTGAGATGAAGGGAGGAGAATGACACAATTGTTTTTATACTGGTTCACTCAATCACAAAGCTACATTCAGTTTACCAGGAAAACTTGAGCCTAGTTTCCACTATATTCAAAAGTTTTACAAATCACACACCAAGAATACACTTTTGAATAAAGAAACACACAATATTTTTGACTCACAAAAATCTAGTCTAATACCCTGTAAGAATAACACTCACAAACCTAGAATCACACCAAGTAAACAACCAAAGACACAAGAAGTACAAAACCTGATGGTGGCTCACCCTAGCCAACCATACACAACTTCTTCAATCTAATCCCAAGTCAAAATACCTCCAAGATCAACCAAGATCTTCAATCAACACGTTGTGTAATATATGAATGACAAGTTTTCACGCTTAAAAACTCAAAATTGTGTCTCTAATCTCGAAAATACAACATATATAGTCTAGTTTAAGTCAAATCAATCGGTTGAATTTTTTGTACAATCAATTGATTTCACTTGACTTAAGTGAAATTAGTCGATTGAAAAACAATTCAACTAATTGAATACATTCATACCAGAAACTACATACAACAAGCCTTCTTAACTTGTTAAAACCCATTTTAACAGATTAAAAAGGACATACTAAGACTAACAAGACATCTAACCTATGTCATATAGTCTACCAACATGATATAAGATGTAATGATTACATTTAACACATCATTTACAAATTTAATACAGTTGAAACATAATCTTCAAGTGGATTTTCACCAATGTTAATTGTAAGACCCGTAGAATTTAATTAATTAAATAATTAGTTAATTAATAAATACGGGAGGGGTAATAATTATGACATTAAATGATGATTGGCATGACGTGGAAAAGTACTAGCTCAAGTGGTTGAGAGTACTAGGTTTGTGTGAGAGGACTTGGGTTCGAGTCCTATGTATGATACTTTTTGTGTTATTATTATTATTTCAATCTATGAAAGCATGTTCTGTTATGATATGATGCTTGAATTGTGATTTCTAGCATGAAA
>Ga0214543_1012941_pt1 | contig 10794 bp, 11 predicted proteins | sample CNSS2metaG_FD_160094 | JGI IMG/M metagenome (GOLD analysis project Ga0214543, IMG submission 160094) | Root nodule microbial communities from cowpea collected in UCLA plant growth center, Los Angeles, California, USA - CNSS2 | ecosystem: Host-associated > Plants > Roots > Nodule | place: USA...
TCTTCACCAAAAACCTCCATTGCCTAGAGCTCTTCTTGCTCTTATCTTCATTTCCGCTGCATTTCATCTTCTTTTTGGTGTCTTCCATGGATCTCCTTCCTCTCCTACACCAAGGACGTCCATCAGGTGAGCCCATGGACACTAAGAGTTGGAGAGAGGCCATCCATGGGAGATTTTACATGAGATTTTTCTTTCTGGATTTTATATACTATTTTTTTTTGTAATCAGTCATTATGAATTGTTTTATATTTGTAAGCGTTGAACGTATTTATAGATTTTAAATTTTGGCGCGTATAAATCAAAGTTTTCTGTTTTCTATGTTTTTGGGAAGTACTTCAATAATAAAGGTAGTTACTAATATTTTTATTATTTTTAATTTAAATAAGTATTTTCCGACTAGGACATTACACATGACAATGGTGTGTCGTGACCTTAGCATTTTGTGCGACGAAGATCTGTTGGATGGTTAGCGAAGTTGTCGATCTGTGAGTGGCATGACGCTAGTTTCGCGGTTGTGCATGGTTTGTGTCGTGGAGCTTGCTTGATGAAGTACTCTGAATGATGGTTGGTGTTTTTTTGGGTTCATGAACACAGACCTGCTTCGTGCGGATGTCTATATCCTTCCTGGCGAGATTCGTGGTGAATGGTGGTGGCGACGTAGTGGCTGCCAACATCAAGGTTGATGTTGGTGTCTAAGGTTTGAGGGGGCGAAGATGAGATGACATGGCATGTTGTCATTGGTTTAGCTTGTTTACTAGTGGATAGATGACATGGCGTATTTTGGTTCGACAGTTTAATTAATGAAGGACTATCACATGGAATGATCTGGTTGAGTTGAGTTTAAGTGATAGGATGGGTAAAAATAAACATATTAGGGGGTGCATAAATAGGTATTGTGTGGTCCATTTGTTGGAAGAAGGGAGTGTATAAGTAATGTAAGGGGTGCAAAACAACATTTCCCAGAACTTGTTGTTTTTTGCCTTATTTTGTAACTTAGAACAATTCAATTTCACACCTTGAATGAACCAAACTCAACTTTAGTTGCATCAACAAACATTAGAACATCCAAGAATATTTTATGCAACTAAAATCACTTTTTAACCCGTTTTTATCTCGCAAACTCAATTAGGCCATTTATCACAAATCCTTTTAAGCACTAAAATTAAATTAAATCGCCAAATTTAAATATTAAATGAGGGCAACAATATGCACTCATCAGTCGTGTCAAGCCAAAGGTTGAGAGGAGTCATCCCAAGACGAAGATCATGATCTGTCGTCTTGTGTTAAAGGTCTAAACAGGAGGTTCTGGGATGAAGTTTGAGACGGGTCATCCTGAGCCAAAGGTTGAAACTGGTTGTCCAGTGCTAAAGTTCGAGACATGTTGTCCCTAACCAAAGGTCGCTGGCCGAAAAGTCGAAATTAGTTGGCCTAGCCCGAAGGACGAGAGAGGTTGACTTTAGATAAAGGTCAAAATAAATGGACCTGTGTTAAAGGTCGAGACGGACAGACCCAGATCAAAAATCGATTCGAACTAAAATTTTTTATTTTCATATTGATTATTGTTTATATATATATATATATATATATATATATATATATCCAATTATGTATTTTTAAAAAATTAATATTTTTCATATTTAAGAAAAAACTTTGGACTAATAAACCGATGGGACTTTTGTGAGGATTTTGACCCATGAATTTTTTAATAAAAAAAAAATTTGATCCTGGGAATTTTTTTGTCCGTGCATATGAATAAGACCAAATATTATGGAGTTAACCAAATTGATAACTCTAAGATAAAAAAAAAAATTGAGAACTTGACCTTTACGATAACTAAATTCTCGACTACCAGAATGAAAGGATTCATTTAGGGAAAAAGTCTATTTTGTATAATTTCTCAAATTTTTTATACAGTAATATATTTAATCAGTCTTTTACCCACTCTATTATCATTATCAACTCAGAGGTACCAGGTTGCAAGAACTTTCTAGGTTTTATTTCCTGACTTGACTCGATGAGGGCCATGTTAACGACAATAGGTTGTGGTATGTGATTCCTGTCCTAAATTCCGAATATAGAGTACTAAGAATATTATCAATATAATATCCAAGTGGCAGCTTATGAAAAAAAAAAAAAACTCAATTTTCCCAAGGTTGACGGCGATAAGTTCTTCACGTGGAGGTAGGGTTTTGGTCATGTGAGATGGAATGAAGATGTTTGGAAATTATAGTGGAAAACAAAATCAAAGGAATGAATGTTTCGAGGAATATGAACCAATTTGATTTTATAAGGTATTTTTGTATTGATTATCTTTTATAAACCATTTTCACAATAAGATAATTTCTTTATTTTTCCTGTAAAGATCGTGAAAAATTATTCTTAACATATTACGTTTTCAGGGAAAAATATTTATACTTCAAATTCATTATTAATTTTTTTTTTACAAAATAATGAACATTAAATATTAAATATTAGAAAAGTTATATTTACCTCTTATGATATACTAATAACACACCCTTTTTAAAAAAAAAAAAAACTAATTATATAAAATTATTCCTACTTTAAAACAGATAACAATTATATTTTTACAATGTTGATGTATACTTTGCAAAATCTTCTTAAAAACTTCAAAGGGTTCACGAACTTGGTCTCAAAGGGTATATGTCCTCTAACATCAAAGGGGGGAGGTGCCTTTAAAAGAAACTTGATAATGTTATCGTTGACACGATCAAATTAATATTACTTAATTATAATAACGTTAGTATTACTAAGATTGTAGTCAACATAATAGAAATGGTAAAGTAACCCAAAGTCGTCTCCCAACGAACACGGAATTGATTTTTAACAAATTAGTTGTTATAAAAACTATACAAAATGATTAATCAAACAAAATAAGGAATAAAGAACTTTGTAGATTTATTCCACTGCTTTTTCAAAATAGATTTAGATTTATTCCACTGCTTTTTCAAAATAGATCCATCATCGATTATCTAAAGATTATTGCTCAATTAATTATTGTTGTAGATTTACAAATTAATCAATGTAAATTCTGAATTAATTTGTTGGCGTTCTAACTATTAACCAAAGTAAAATCTTAATCAAAAGCTAGAACTTTGTAGACTAATCATAGTAAATTTAACCAAAATACATTCTCAATTCAATATTACTATCCTTAATCATGTCCATTCTTTTACCTCTCAAATCAAGCAAAAAGCTAATTAACCAAAGTACATTCTTGATTAATTCTAGTAAAAGTTTTCACCTATAATCAAAGTACATTCTCAATCATTGGTAAAAATCCATTCACTAACATGAAAGTTTCTAAATTTAATCAAAGTAAATTCTCAGTCAAAATTAAAAACCTTTGAACTCATATGATTGATATGCATATAGATTAAAACATATCACTAATTAGCTATGATGTAAAAACCATTACTTTTCACGTGATTCAAAGATAAAAGACATAGATGAATTAAAACTTCAACAATAATAAAAAGAACAAAGAAATTATTTCATTCTAACCTCAGAATCCATAATAAAATTACAATGGAATCAACCCAAGAAGTTTAGTGTAACATCCCGATAGGATATTACAGGTTTTAATTAATAAAATAAAAAATAAGAAAATAAAAATCACATTTATTATGAGTCCATTTCCCAAAACACGGGAAATTTAAAACTTTAATATAACATAATTCATATGTTCGCAATTACATTATTACAAAATCCACCAAAATTCAACATAATAAATTCTACATCAAAAGCCTAAATATGAAAATCCTTTCAAAAGCCCAGGTAGCCCATGCACTCCGCCTCTAAGCATCTCCTGACTCACCTGTCAAATCATCTGCTCCCGGATAACAAGTTATCGGATCATCGCCACACACACAGAGATAGGGTGAGTTATGCACAATATATGAATATATACATGAAATAAATATTCCACCATCCCAAAAATAACATGATTAAGTATTTCATTGTTTTCAAATTTCCCAACCATGATCTCATAGTCCTTCATGAGTCATATACATGAACTAGGTCTTGAACTTCAATGTGCTCCCACGAAACTAACTCATTCGTGGTCCAACCCTATGAGCCTATCCTGCTCATAATCCTACCCGACAGACTCCTCGTCTGTCGTAAAACATCCAAGCCTACCTCGCTCGGACCATGGCACGTACGTAATCACCATACTATGGACTCCTCGCCCAATAGCAGCCGACGGGAACATAACAGTTCCTTGCCCATCGTGCGCCCGACGCATGTAATTACCATACTAAGGACTCCTCGCCGACGGGAACTACACAGTTCCATGCCCATCATACGTCCAACCATCAAGCACATCTTAGACCTCTAATGGACTTAGTCCTTCAAGCCCAAACACCACAAACACATGCAAATAATTTCCTTAGCCTAGGAAACACCAAGCAATTCAGTACCACAACACATAAGAACCTGGCTCCTCGCCATTCTCGCTTAAGCCATGCATGTTTGCCCAAGCGATTGCATTTGTCTCACCCAAGCTGAATCACCTCACTTGAACGTGTGTGAAATAGTGGCCTCACCACAATATCTCGCTTAGGCGAGGTCTGTTCGCCTAGGCGAGGTCATCTCTCGCCCAAACACACAATTTTGTCTCGCCTGAGCTACAATGCAAGCAACACCTCAAACTTGATCATGATATCTCGCTTAAGCGAGACCTTCTCGCCTGAGCGAGACCCTGGTTCGCTCAAACCCACACAACTCCTCACCTGGACGAGGTTTCGCGCTCAGAACACCCAGGTCACTTTGCGACCTCGCTTAGGCGAGTGTCTCTCGCCTGAGCGAGAGACCAAGTCGCTCAACCCTGTCCTTGGTCGCCTAGGCGAGAAACGCGAACCAAAACTAAAAACGAGACTCTACAACTCTCGCTTAGGCGAGTTGGACTCGCTTGGGCGAGACTTGCAGGGTTTCGACTCTATTCACGCACACAATTAACCCAACCTTGCCCAATTCACACAAAAAATCGTACCATTCAATTGAAAAACAATGCACAACCATATAAACATAACTTGGGCACAATTTGGTTCCCAAAGATCCAAGTTGAACCACCAACCCTCTGTACAGCATAGAAAATACTCACATTCATACAATTGATTGAGAAATTTTTTAAAGCAATTGTCACAGCACCCAAACCCCTAATCTCTATCATATATAGCTCGAATTTCATGGCATAAACCCATCAGAATTTTATACATATCCCAACAGTACGAAAAAATAGGATTTCAGCTCCCCTAACCTGAAATCTTGGTACCAAAGTAATAGGCTTTGAGGGTTCTTCTCCAATTTCCCAATCTGCCTAATTCTTCCTCTCAAGTCTTCTCCCAATAGCACTCAATTCTCTCCTCACACTCTCAGAATTCGTATTCTGCTCACAAGCCAATTGACAGCACTGCCAAAACCCATTTTTTTCCTCAAAATGACCTTTTATATGCGTCTCATTTAGGGGTTTAAATGTTAAAACGAAATTAGGCTTTATGGTGGGTTTAATTTCTATTAAAGAATCATTATATAATGGTTTCCAGCCCCCTCCTTGGCAGCCCCTTCTAGGCTTACTGTTGCCTTCTCATATTCCCTCCAAAACTACACTTAAAAAAATAAAGTTCTAGTTTTTTTCCCAACCATGTTTGAACCCACAACCCATCAATTAGCAAGCCAAATGCACAACCAATTCAACCAATTCATATTTGTGATACACTCCAATCAGTATAAGCTTACATTACGAATTCCATGCTCATACATATTATTAAAAATTAATAATAAAACAACAACACATAATTGGCATACATAGTACTCCAACCCAAGTCCTCTCACACAATTAAAGTACTCTCAACCACTTGAGCTAGTACTTTTCCACGTCACATCAAACAATAATTAATGCCATAAAGGTTCTTTCAACCCGCATTTATTAATTAATTAATTAATTTTCATGGGTCTTACATTTCTCCCACCTTTAAAAGTTTTCGTCCTCGAAAATAGGACTTACCAGCAAAAAGGTGAGGATAAGACTTCCTCATGACATCTTCCATCTCCCAAGTCATCTCCTGGGTTGCCTCGTCCCAAAGAACCTTCACAGTCCGAATCTCCTTCCCTCTAAGTTGTTTGACTTGAGAATCTAGAATTCTCACCAGTTCAACTCCCAACGTCAGATTCTCACGCACCTGGACATCATCCTGCTACAACACATGAGTAGGATCCGCCACGTACTTCCTCAGTTGTGATACATGGAAGACATTGTGCAGGTTTGCCAAGTGAGGTGGCAATGCAATCTCGTACGCCACCGGTCCAATTCGCCTCGTAATCTTATACGGCCCGATTAATCGAGGAGTCAACTTCCTCGACTTCAATGCTCTCCCAATACCTATTGTAGGTGTAACCTTGAGGAACACGTGGTCACCAGCCTCAAACTCAAGTGGCCTCCTCCTCTTATCTGCGTAGGATTTCTGCCGACTCTGAGTTGCACACATCCGATACTGTATTACCCTTACTTTCTCAGTATTCTGTTGTAAGAATTTTGGACCAAGTACCACAGACTCTCCATCCTGCTGCCAACACAAAAGGTGTCCGACATTTCCTGCCATACAAGGCCTCGTAAGATGCCATTCCAATACTGGAATGGTAGCTATTATTATAAGTGAACTCCATCAGCGGTAGCACATCACTCCATGTCCCGAGGTGATCCAGGACACATGTTCTCAGTAAGTCCTCCAGAGACTGTATGGTTCTCTTAGACTGGCCATCAGTCTGAGGATGATATGCCGAACTCATTCTCAACTGAGTGCCCAAGGTGTTCTGTAGCGACTACCAGAATCTTGATGTGAACCTCGGATCTCTATCTGAGATAATACTAGTAGGCACACCATGTAACCTGACTATCTCCCTGATATACAACTCTGCCAATTTATCCAGAGACATCTTCTGATTGATTGGTAGGAAGTGAGCGCATTTTGTCATTCTATCCACTATTACCCAAATAGAATCATGCCCCCTCACCGACCTTGGCAGGTGTGTAACAAAGTCCATGGAAATGTTGTCTCATTTCCACTGATGTATGTCAAGAGGCTCCAACGTACCACCTGGCCTCTGATGCTCAATCTTCACTTTTTGGCACAGTAAGCAAGATGCTACATAATCTGCCGCATCAGTTTTCATGTCAGTCCACCAGAAAGTCGCCTTCAAGTCCTTGTACATCTTAGTCATACCTGGATGTATGCTAAGACGACTCTTATGCCCTTCATCCAAGAGCATTTTCCTCAAAACCCGACTGCTGGGTACACACACCCTTTCTCTGAAACGCAGAATACCATCTCTGCCCATCCTGAAGCCCTTTCTCTTGTCTGTGCCCAACTCATTAATAATCTGCTGCAGTTCCTGATCCTTACCCTGTTCCACCCGAACCTCATCCAGGAACTCATTAGTGATCCTCAACATGCTGCACCGTATATGACCTGCCTCCATATCCGATCCCAAATTCATATCTCGCAACTTCTCGATCAGCTCCAACTACTTAATCATCATGGCCGACACATGAGCTCTCTTCCTACTCATGGCGTCTGCTACGACATTAGCCTTACCAGGGTGGTATAACAGCTCAAAGTCGTAATCCTTCAGGTATTCCATCTAGCGCCTTTGCCTCATATTCAGTTCCTTCTGTTCAAACAAGTATTTTAAACTCTTGTGATCGCGAAATACTTGAAACTGTACCCCATACAAATAATGCCTCCATATTTTGAGGGCAAAAACTACTGCACCTAACTCTAAATCGTGCGTCGGGTAATTCTTCTCATGTACCTTCAATTGGCGAGATGCATAAGCAACATGCCGTTTCTCCTACATCAGCACACACCCCAAGCCTTGATTTCAGGCATCACAATACACCTCAAATATCTTGGTTGTGTCAGGAATAGCTAGTATCGGTGCAGTGGTCAATCTCCTCTTCATGTCCTCAAAACAGACTTCACACTCGTCTGTCCAAGAGAAAGGCTGGTCCTTTCTAGTGAGTTGAGTTAATAGACTCACCATCTTGGAAAACCCTTCCACAAATTACATATAATAACCCGCCAGACCCAAGAAGTTTCTCACCTCAGTAACTGTCTGCGGTCTCTCCCATTTCACCACTGTTTCAATTTTCGCTGGGTCCACTGCTATTCCCTAGGCTAAGATTACATGGCCCAAGAACTGTACCTCATCTGGCCAAAACTCACACTTCGACAGCTTCCCATACAGTTTATGCTCTCTGCGAATTTCCAGCACCACTCTTAGATGCTCTGCGTGTTCATCCCGACTCTCAGAGTATATCAGTATGGCATCAATAAACACGACAACAAACTGATCCAAGTATGGTCAGAATGTCTTGTTCATTTAGTCCATGAAAATAGCAAGAGCATTTGTCACCCCGAACGGCATCACTACATACTCGTAATGCCCGTAGCGTGACCTGAACGCCATCTTCTGCACATCCTTCGGTGATGAGTCCATCTTCAAGAGTAAGGAAGCCAAGGAGAAGCCATGCGGAATTGATGAAACTTCCATGGAGAAGGATGAAGGTGAGGAAGTTAGAAGATGAGAGGAGAAGTGGTGCGACAATGGTGTTTAGAGAAGCTCTCAAGTGAGATTGGGCCAACACTCAAGGAAGGGGGCTAGAGGAAACTAAGAAGGAGAACTCTAGCCTAAGTTGATGCACAAAAAGAGAGGAGTCTAGAGTCATCTCAATAGAGTTTCTCTACTATATTCATGAATGAAAATACAAGGGTCCTAAGCTCTATATTTATAGTAGAAAAGGATAGCCAAGTGGTCTAGAAAAATGGAGGGAAAAAGGATCTAGAATGTGGTATTTGGAGCCAAAAAGAGAGCATGAGGCAAGTGTGACTTGCCACCTAAGCAAGTCACAAGGGACTTGCTTCTAGGCGCATAAGAGAAGCTTGGTCACCAAGCTTGGAGTAAGAAGGATCTAGATCCTCTCATAAATGCGCTTTCTCTCTTTGTTGGGCCAATTTCAAGCCCAACTCTTCTTTGGTCCAATTCTCTTCAAAGCCCAAAAACCCTCCAAGGCCCAATACATGGCCCAAACAAAAACCCTATTCTACAAATCCCAAAATACAAGGCCCAAAAATAAACCCTATTCTAATATTTACAAACAAAGAGTTTTAGGCTAGGTCTTCACATCTTCCTTGGCCCATGTAAAGTTCATCTTGGGCCTTGTATGTGCATTGGAGGCTCATTCCTCTTGTATCCTCCTAGCCATTGCTCTTGTTGTGGGTCCCTTGGTTAGAGGCATCTCATCATCCCCTCCCTCTTGAGAAGGATTTGTCCTCAAATCTGAAATTTCTGCCTCATCATTTGTACCACCTGCAAAAGGTATTAAGTCAGCAACATTAAAAGTGGCATGTACATCATATTCCTCAGGCAACTCCACCCTATATGCATTATCATTGACTCTTTTTAGCACTTTAAAGGGACCATCACCTCGAGGGCTCAGTTTAGACTTACTTTTCTTAGGAAATCTATCTTTTCTAAGGTGTAGCCACACCCAATCCCCTTCTTCAAAAATCATTTCCCTCTTCCCCTTATTGTTGTACTTAGCATACCTCTCAGTTTGTTGCTAGATTTGTCTTTTAATCCTCTCATGCATTTTCTTAACAAAATCAGATTTTGCCACCCTTTCTTTATGAATGACATCAAAAGATGTAGGAAGTGGTAACAAATCCATAGGAGTGAGAGGATTAAAGCCATAAACAACTTCAAATGGAGAGATCTTAGTAGTCCTATGAACTACTCTATTGTAGGCAAACTCAATATGGGGAAGGTATTCATCCCAAGATTTGTGGTTTCCTTTCAAAATTGCCCTTAGCATAGTAGACAAAGATCTATTAACAACTTCAGTTTGCCCATCAATTTGTGGGTGAAATGAAGTAGAGAAATTAAGTTTAGTTCCTAGCCTTGACCAAATACTTTTCCAAAAATGGCTAAGGAACTTAATATCTTTATCAAAAACTATGGTGCGGGGTATACCATGAAGCTTGACCACATTTCTAAAGAAAAGCCGAGCAATGTTGCTAGCATCATCCACTTTGTGGCAGGGTATAAAGTGTGTCATTTTGCTAAAATGATCTACCACCACAAAAATGGAATCAAAACCCCTTTGTGTTCTTGGAAGTCCTAAGACAAAATCCATACTTATATCTTCCCAAGGGGCTGAAGCAACAGGCAAGGGGGTGTATAATCCATGAGACATTGTTTTAGACTTAGATTGTAAGCATGAGATACATCTATTACAATGCCTTTGGACATCCTTCCTCATATGGGGCCAAAAGAATTTCTCTTTTAAAAGACCTAGGGTTTTTTCTACCCCAAAATGACCCATTAATCCCCCTTCATGTGTTTCTTGAACAAGGAGTTTTCTTTGTGAACATTGGGGAATACAAATTTTTCCTTCTTTAAACAAATACCCCTCATTCACATAGAAACCTCCTTGAGGTCTTTCCATACATTCAGCATAAGTAGAGGAAAACTCAGAATCTTGATTATACATTTCTGGAATGTGATCAAATCCAAGAATTTGGGCTCCCAATTTTGAAAACAAGGTGTGCCTTCTAGACAAGGCATCAGCCACCACATTACTTTTGCCTTTCTTGTACTTTATCACATAAGGAAATTGTTCCAAGAATTCCATCCACTTAGCATGTCTTTTATTCAGCTTATGTTGGCCCTTCAAATATTTTAGCGACTCATGGTCACTATGAATGACAAACTCTT
>Ga0214543_1012943_pt1 | contig 10793 bp, 5 predicted proteins | sample CNSS2metaG_FD_160094 | JGI IMG/M metagenome (GOLD analysis project Ga0214543, IMG submission 160094) | Root nodule microbial communities from cowpea collected in UCLA plant growth center, Los Angeles, California, USA - CNSS2 | ecosystem: Host-associated > Plants > Roots > Nodule | place: USA...
TTGTTTGCCTTTAATACAATCCACACACACATTCAGATCAGTAAAATCTAAATCCGGAAGGATTTCATTCTTTACTAATCTTTGCATTCTTTCTTTGGAAATATGTCCCAAACGTTTATGCCACAAGTAAGCAGATTGTTCATCCACTAAACTACGTTTAGTGCCAACATTGTGATGCAAAGTCATAAGAGTTTCAGCATATAAATTATCCAAATTCAATTTATATAAACCATCATAAAGTGTACCAGATCCAATCATAAAAGTACGCTTAAACAAACTGAAACAACCATTCCCAAACTTAAAAGAATATCCAGCAATATCTAGCTTAGACAAAGAAATTAAATTTCTAGTGATACTAGGTACATAAAAAGTATCCATAAGGTCTAAGTGATATCCAGTGTCGAGGATTAGACGATAAGTCCCGACCGCTTCCACTGGAACTTTCTCTTTATTGCCCATAAAGACAAACTACTCATTTGGGTTTATGGTTCGGGTTGTAAGAAATCACTGCATCACATTAGAAACATGAGTCATACATCCAGAATCAATCCACCACGTATTATGGGGAACTTCAGTTAAGTTTGATTCAAAACATACGTAAGCATTATGCTCACCTTTCTTTTCGAACCAAGCTCTACGCTTTATGCAGTCCTTCTGGAAATGTCCAGACTTTTCGCAGAAATGACATTTTTCATTTTTCTTCTGGATTTTGGTTGAGGACTCGTCAATCTTCAGTGGTCCTTTACCCTTTCCATGTTTCTTAGCAACTTTCTTTCCAACAGCTCCTTGATTCTTCACATACTGAATAGAGTGGCTTCCTAAGTTCTTCAGTCGGGTCTCCTCCTGAACTAGCATACTGTGCAATTCATGCACATTCCACTTGTCTTTCATGGTGTTATAGTTCATCTGGAACGGACCATACTCAGACGGTAATGAGTTCAGAATGAACTGCACGAGAAAACCTTCATCCACTGCCATTCCTAAAGACTTAAGTCTTGCTGCGATATTTGTCATCTCGATCACATGCTCATGCATAGTACGCGAACCGTCAAACTTCATAGTGGTCAACGTACTCATCAGTGTCCCAGCGAGAGACTTATCAGCAGTTTGGGAGCGCTCTTCCACAAATTTCATAAATTCTTTTGCGTCATCAGTTTTGGGAAGAGCTGACTTTATATTACTTGCTATGCTCATTCTCATAAACATTAAGCTAAGTCTGTTTGATCTTACCCAGGCTTTGTAATGGGCTTTCTCTTCATTGCTACTAGCATCCGTGATAGCAGCCGGCTTTTCAACTAGAAGAGCTAGATCAAGATCCAACACACCTAAGTGAAATTGGACTTGCTCACTCCAGTCAGGGAAATTCAACCCATTAAAGACTGGAACAGACGAAGCAAGCGCGTGTAAAGATACCGGAACAGAGACTGCAATTAACACATGCCTAACATTAATGCTTTGAGTCATAAAACTAAACGTAAAAACAGATTCAGATATAAATAATCATTCTATGCATACTAATGTTCTCCTTTGGGAGATCCACTAATACACAAACATAAACATAATGATGCTAATCATATTATAACATTATTGATAATTAAAATATGCATCAACTAGAATTACCTACTACCTTTGGGTATATAAATAAAACTAGTGACGCATACAAAATTATCTACAATCATGTTCATTAATTATGAGAACAATTAATCAACCTTTGGGCGATTCTTAAATGCCTTATAATTAATGAATTTCAATTAACCCATAAATTTAATTATTCATAATTTAGCATCAATACTATGAGTAATTGAAATAAAACATTAATAATTTGAAATCACAAGAAAAACTTTAAAATTTTGGCCACTTTGGTGACTAAAAAAATTTATCATACTTGATTTCAAATAAATAAATACACATTTAATTGCTATACACTTTATATAACATCTTTATTAATTTTAATTTAATAATAAAAAACATAAATATTATTGCAAATTAAAATAAAGTTATTAATTATTTATATAAATAAAATAATTAATATTAATTTATTGGTGACGTAAACTAATCAAAACATTACCTATTTTCCCTAAGCACGTTTAGACATGGGCAGTTTTTATTCCATTCACTACCTCATTTCAAATTCACGTTCACAGGTAGGTTTTTTAAACTTTCAATGCCATTCACTTTGCCATTCACACAGTAACGGTTTTTAAGCCATTCACACATTACTGCATTACTTTATTCCAAATTAAAATAAAATAAACAACTTTCATACTATTAATGCAAAACGATGCAACGTAACAACGGAAAAATAAGAATCCAATTTAATTCAAGGCATGGCATAAGAAAAAGCACTGTTACCCAATCTATCTCTTTGCGCCTTTTTTTCTCTTCTCACACGTTCTTGATAGGTTAATGTTAAAAGAACCTTATGGCCAGAGACAGAATCCCAGTCCCTTTTATAAAGCAATGTCCATCCAAGTTGGTTTTTATTTTATCTTTATTTTATTTTATTATCACTTCTGATAATAATAACCAATAAGTCTTTAGATTTTATTAAATCACAATTGAGCTCATCATAATATTTCAAATGAGTCACTAATAGAATTAATTCGTCAATTGATTCTAACACTCTAAACATATTCTTTTATTACAAACAGTAGCAGATCTTGACTAATAATTTTAGGTAGCCAAAGTAATACACTTAAAATTTATAAACTTGTATTTGATATGAACACCATTTGAAATAAGCTCTCATAATTTGATCTTTTTTTTTCTCATTGGATATTCTCATGTTTAAGTACGTTTGTCTCTGTCGCGTTCCGAAGAATTAATATCAAATTCATCACTTGTAATTCTTTAAATATTAAGAAATGACTTGTCTAATTAAACAATTAGATTATTAATATGATGTTTATGTAAAGAAGTTGAGTTTTATTTGTTTTCATCTTCACTAAAGCTTCCCTTTTATTTATTTTAAAAAATAAATCTAATCTTTTATTCTTCACATCAATCTACCTTTTTTCTTTTAAAAAAGTTTAAAATTCAAAAATAATTTATCATATTTTAATCAAAAATTCAAAGACATAATTACTAAAATAAAACTATGACAATCAAACCATATTAAAAATTGGTTATGAAAAAACATATAGTACATTCATTTTTCTTCTATATTCATAATAAATGAACATACAAAGACTCGTGAGATAAAAAAAAATATTAACTATTAACAAAATATTTCATTATCAATTGAGACAAAAAATTTTCTTTTTTTTTTCAAGAATAGAAGAAAACATATTTTGCTGAGAGTAAAAATAATAAATTTGTATTTAATTTTCTTTTTTCTTCGATATATTTGAAAAAATCAAAGAGAACGTGAATGAAAAAAAAAATCTCACTAAATACTTTTATTCTACTATATTTAATTTTATATTTTTATCTTTTATTAACATTAAATATTATACTTTATAAAAAAATTAAATAAATGTAATTTAACTTTCATGTATGTTCCATATAATTTAAACCATTTTTAATATAATAGTTAAAACGTCTATGTGTACACATTTTTTAAATATGAATAATATTATACTAGTAGATGATAATAGTATAATATTATTAAGTTAATATATAAAATAAATATATATTTATTAAAAATAAAATGGAATGAATAAAGAGAATAGTTATTAATGAATAAAAAAAATATTTTATAAAAAATAGGTAAAAGTAACTGTTAATTTTAAAAAATTTAATAAATAATTATATTATAAATAGTGTAATTGATATTATAAAATGTGAATAAAAAATAGAATCTTCTTTATTATATACTAGCGAACACACAGCAGACGTTGTCGTGCCTGTGTATTCGTATTTTTTAATTTTCAAAAAATTTAAGATCAATAATAAATATATAATTTTTAAAATAGTTGTTAAATATAAATTTTAAAAAAATAAGATATGTAAAAAAAAAATTAAATAATGATTTAAGACAAAAGAGATTTGTAGAAAAATGATTAAAAATAAATTATTTATAAAATAATTAATTTTTAAAATAACTAAAAATAAAACGGATATTATAAAATATGAACACAAAAAGAAGAATCCCTTTATTGTTATAGATTGTTATAGATATAGATATTGGTATATATGATTGATTTAACTTATTTATATGCCACCGGCCGGACCCATGCCCCTGATTACAGAAATATAATGTTATAGATAATGTAATATCACAATTCCATGTAAAAAGGATTTGTTATTAAATATTTTGTTCTCTGCAGTAGATTTTTAATTTCATGTTATTTTCACACAAGTAACCCAATTCTTTTTCAAAAAAGAAAAGAGTAATATCCACGACCTAGGTTGTTAAGATTATCTATTTGTGTTCCTCTTGCAAAAGTATTTTCAGTTGAACAGTTATCTGAGAGAAAAATATTTAACTGTAACGTACTTGGCTGTGATTTTTATTCGAGTTATGTTGATCAATAAATCAATGAAAGAAAAAGTTTCTTAAACTGATATTTTTTAATTTCTCTGCAAAAACTCTTTCTGCTCTGTATAAAATTTCATAATTATTTAAAAATTTATTATGAAACTGACCTAAGAAAGGAGACAGAGAAGCGTAACAACGTCACATGAAACAAGTGTCTCACAGCATAAGAAGGATTGGATTGGAGGGAAGCACGTACTTCTCATTCAAATAATTTTTTAATTTTTTAATTTTGAGATTGACACATCATCACTGCACCACACGAGAAACCGTCTCTGACGGCCATTTCACTTTTGTAGCTAACGAGGGCCAAATAAAAAATAGCCACACATTCTTCTATAATATATTTTATTTAATGCAATTAAATAAATAATTTTAACCTCGTAATTTCAAAAAGTATTATAGTTTTACTCTATATAAATCAACATTCTTATTATATTAATAGATGATAATAATATGTGTATAATTTTTTAAATATATATAACATTATATTAATAAATAATGATAATATAATGTTATTATGTTAATTTATAAAATAAAATTATATTTATTAAAAATAAAGTAAAATATATCAGAAAAGATGAGAGAAGAACGATTGATAAATAGAGTGAATGAAAAAACATAATGGACAATTTATAAAAAATTAAGAGTTAAGTATGTTTTTTGACGTGTCTAACGCTTTTCATATTAGTATTAGAGTTTTTAACACTATTTGACACATTCTTGGTTCAATATCTGATGAGAAATAAGTTTGACACATAAAAAAAGTTAACGTAATCAAAATAAAAGGACTATATCTATTTATTTTTAAAGTTTAGGGACCAAAATATATTGAAGTTTCGGACAGAGACAAATTCTAATTTTGGATCAAAATTCAGAGACTAAAAAAAATACTTAACCCAAAAATTAATAAATAATTATATTTTAAAAAGATAAAGTTAGTATTTTGAAATGGGAAAAAAAAGAAAATCTCTATTATTATGTATTATTATAGATAAAAATCAGAAAAAGTCTGTTTATAACAAATTAACTGTACATTAAGTACTTCAGTTTTAGAATCGTAACATTGACCCATAGTTAATACTATGCAAATAACTTATCCGTATAAGCTTTTAATAAATATGCTTAACAAGTTGACTAAAATTCGTATATTTAAAATTAATGTATAATCAAAATTTTCTAATAATTAAAATTACACATTTATGAAACTACGAGAAAAAAAATCTAAGTGTAGATAGTATAAGTTGTTTCACTATTTTTACACAACTAAGCTAAATTATGTTAAAAACAAAATTTAAACTATGACAAAATTAATAAAATTTTTGTACTTAAGTTTTTAATAATATAAACCCCTTTTACATAATTATTGTACCTATTAATTACTCATAAAAGTTTATGCATAAGTTTTTCTTATAAAAGTCAGAAAAAGAATAACACTAGCGACATATGACATACTGCAAAACAATAAAACCAAAAGGAAAATTCCAGAATAATTTATTTCCTAGAAAAAGTGGAGGGGGGCACGAAAGAGTCTTTTTTGCGTTTATTTTGTTCTTCTTTGGTATCTTTTTGTAATATTTTATTATTTTCCGATGATTGTTTGTCATTCCAGAAATTTTCAAACATAAAAAGAATGTGTCCACGTAGGAACATCGGAACAAGAATATGCAACAAACATAGGGAGAAGAGAGAGAAAAAGAGACTGTGTGTGGTGTGAGATCCAAACTTGCTTTCGTGGTTATGACCACAGTGTGTTGTCGCTGCTTAATTCTCGCCATTTCGCCAATGTTGCTTTTCCGAAGCAGAAATTGAACCTTCATGTGTAAGTTACTTTCACCCTTTCCCATACTTTCAATCTTTTCTCAATTCAATTCAATTGTATTCAAATCCGCGATCCAATTTTGTTTCTTGTTTTTTTTTTCTTTTTTTTTTTTTACTCTTATATTTTTGTTTTTTGTTTTTTTTTTCTCTTTTCTATTTTTTTTTTTTTTTTTTTTTTTTTTTTTTTTTTTTCACTCTGATATGTTTGCTTCTATAGTGTCACTCTTGGAAGATAGGAAACAAAGTTTGTTGATCACAGGATAGTTTTATTTTCCCTTGATTTCTGGCTTCTTTTCTTTTTTATTAAAAATAGTTCTTTTTGGTTGGGTGCCCATTTGTTTAATCTGGAAAATCATGGTTGATGCCCATGTTGAATTCTCGTATGAACATCTTGAAAGGGTTCACTTTTTGTTGCCTTTGGTGTCACCTTTATTTAATCAGGACTTTTTTTATGTTGAGTCCAGTTTTGAAATATGGAAACGATTGGATTTTGATTGATAACCCGTGTTGAGCCCTTGACGGCTTGTACAAGTTTTGTTTGTTTTTGTCGCTTGGATGTCAACTTCTTAAATTAGGACAATTTTGTGTTCTGATTGATAGTTTGGTTCCCGCCTACAATTCATACAAGCACGGGTTGATAGTGTTGTGTTTGTTGCTTCTGATTTGCTTATGTTGCCTTTTGAAGGATAGTTGGTTTTGTGGCTCACAACTTGGTCTGAGATACTCATCAGTTTGTCATGGACTATTGGCCCTTCTAAAGAGTTAAAGATTGATTGGTTTGTATATGCACAGCTAGACAAACTTAGAAAAAGGGGGTATTTTATGTTTTCTGTCGATGTATGCATTGATTATGCGTTTAATTGCTAGAAGATGTGATCCTCCTCTCTTCGGTTGTAAGAGGCTGTACATGATTTCTTGCTGCCGTTCACTATCCTTAAATATATCTGCTTTGTTTTGATTATCTTTGATATGGTATTTGGCCGCTGAGAATTGAGAACTACGGTGTTAGTAGAAAGAAGGAATTAGACACGAATTTGTTGGTTAGTCAGATGTTTACACTTCTGGCTTGTTATTATACTGGCACTATGAAAAGAATTAGTTACGAGAGAAGATGAGAAAAGGGCACTATATAAGACAGGAAGAATGTTAGGTACCAACACTGGTAAGGATCCTAGCATGTTTCCTCAACATGCCCAACAAGACCTATCTAGTAGTGTTTCAAATACAGGGCGTCATGTGCAAAATAATATCACTATGCTGGCAGGGGAAGAATTTTACGCGAATGTTGGTCGTGATGGAATTGCTGCTGGAAAGGTTCTTGTTTCACCAGATATACCTCGAAATCATGAGAATGTGTTTGGTTTGAATAGAGAGAATCGCAATGTGAGATATGAAGATCTTACTAATATTTTGGGGCTGAGGAGAATGGACTCTCAGAATTCTTCTGATATATCTGACTTTGTATCTTTGAAACAGTCAGTACATGAGATGGAAAATGGAGCTTCTGTAAACATTTCAAACAAAATTCAAAAGGGTGATGGTATGTTGAGGAAGGCTGTTCAAGAACCAGTGGGTGACCAGTCTGGTCTCGCAGTTGTATCACCACTTTGTAGATATGAAGCTTCTCAGTCCAATGTATTTTCTGGTTCAGGAGTTGTAGACGATTTTTTGTCTGGGAAAGTGAAGTTTCTGTGCAGTTTTGGTGGAAAAATATTACCAAGACCCAGTGATGGGAAACTCAGGTATGTAGGGGGAGATACCCACATCATATCTATCCCAAAGGATATTTCGTGGCAAGAGCTTATGAAGAAGACCTTGGGTATTTGCAATCAACCTCACACAATAAAGTACCAGCTTCCAGGAGAGGATCTTGATGCTCTAATATCTGTTTCCTCTGATGAAGATCTTCAAAATATGAAAGAGGAGTACCATGGACTTGAAAGGCATGAACGTTCTCAAAAACTCAGAATTTTTTTAGTTCCTTTGTGTGAATCTGAAGAGACATCATCAACAGAGGTGAGTGCTGTTCAGCAGAGTGATCCTGATTACCAATATGTTGTTGCTGTAAATGGAATGGGAGACTCTACTCGAACAAACATTGGTGGGCAAAATTTGACAAATGAATCCAGTCAGTTGGGGACAGATTTGAACTTTACTCCAGTTCTCCAAAAAACACCAAATGCTTCTCCTTTGGAGATCAGGGATGGTATTAATGCTTTAAATCCAGATGGGCTTTTTAATGATTCCCTGAGTTTGCAAAGGCCTTTGTCAATTCCTCCTGCTCCAATTCCGGTAGCAGGTTCTAACACAGGTTATATACAATTACTGGGTGACCACTCATGTCAGGGTAGCATTGAGAGCAATGCATCTTATGCTACTACAAAGCTACATCCTGAGTACTCTAATATAAGAACTATTGGTTGCATATATCCTCAGCACGTGAGTGACACTTGTTCTTATCAGGGTGGTGATGTTGGTCAGCCCAAGAAGCTCAATGGAGGTCATTTAGACTACAATCCTAGCAAGGAATTAGTCACTCCTGTATATGTTAATCCCAGAGATGAATTTTTTGGTGGAAGGTCCTTGCAAAGGGAAAGGGTCTACTCTAAAACTCCTCTTTCATTCTTGGATGATGTAATTTGTCAACAGGGTGAATCTTATGGAACTACAGACTCCCCTCATGGGATACCCCATGCTTTTTCTGATCCACAATTGCTAGAGACTGGAGCAAGGTCTGATTGTTGCTCCCAAAATGGATATGGTCAATCTTTCTCCCTGAACCTTGAAAAGGGTCAAATATCTTCATTGTTAATCCCTAGTGTCTCACGGGTGAATGTCATGGAGCATCAGCATGATTCTTTTGTCCATCATCCTCATATACAAAGTACAACACCAAAAGAGGAGTCAGCTCATGCACCCAAAAGACAAGATTTGACATCTCCATACTATGAATCCATGGGAATGAATAATCTTGTTCACATGGATAACACATTAGCTGAAAGAAAGAACTCAATTGCTCAAACAGACTTGGGGATACCCAGCTACGATGCAAAGGATGTTAAGGAAAATTCTGTGAAATTAGAAAGGATGAAGATAATTGAACAAAAGAATTGTATTCCCAAGGATAGCAATGGTCAGCAGGGGAAATCATTTGCTATTGACAAGCGATTTGTGGCTGAGTTGCATCTCTTGGACTCCTTCCCTGCTAATAACTTAAATGCTGATATTAATACGCAAAAGAATAGGGATCTACCTTTTGAGGGTATTGTCCCTATTCCATCAGATACGATGGATCTCTCCTTAAATAATTATGCTGAAAAGACCACATGTGATTCTAACATGAGCGAAAGGACTAGTGAGCACAAAATCAACGCTTTGGCTAAAGGTCTGAATGGTGAACAAGGGTTTGATTTTTCATGGACCAGAAATTTTGACTTAAATGCTCCAATTTTAAATTCTGAAGTAGGCTCTAGTGATAAAAGTTCCCGAGGAGATCATACTTATAAGTTGACCATTCATCCAGCTTCTCATAAAGCTGCACAAATTCATCCTTCAAAGAATCATATGGCTATAGCTTTTCAAGAAAATCCTACAATATGCTATGGAAGTTTGTATCCTGCTGCATTTTGTGATGAGCTTGATCCAAGTGTAAACATGCCTATGAATGACCCTGATAACTCAAGCAATATTATGCCACTTAAAAAGGCACCACCTTTGCATGATGACTTCATTACCAGCACTGGTCAAATGGTGGATCAGTTCATCCCCAAACACTCTGCCTCTGGAATGTCAAATGTTGAAGATAAAGTTTCAGAACAACAAAATATTTTAGAAGGCTACACTAATGTGAATCAAGTGGAGTCGTTCAATGTAGCAGACATGACTCGTGTTGTTCATCCTTATATTTTTAGTAATATTGGAAGTGTTGTTATATCCCCATCTCATACAGAAGCTGGGAGCATCATCCCTGAGTCTGAGCCTGAGGTATGAAAAATTGAAATAAGATGTTAATGATATTTTCTTTATGTCTTCCTAATCTTGTTTCTTTTATTTACAGGATTTTAATGAAGACAAAAATGAATTGTTTTCTGATGCAATGATAGCAGAAATGGAGGCTAGCAATTATGGTTTACAGGTTGACCATCACTGAAATGCTTCAGTTCTGGTTTCTTACTCTAACTTCTAAAGATAACATAAACGTGGCTATTAATGATTGTTGATTCCTAAGCCTTAGCTATTAGATATTTGCCATTAATGACATAGTTTTACTTGGGTTGAATTAGTATTTTGGTTCCTATATTGAAGACAAGTATTCAGTTGTTTCCCAATATTTATTTTTGACTCAATTGAGTCCCAATTTTGTTTAAAATCACACAATGTTGAACCTTCCGGTAGATTGACGTTAAAATCCGTTTGGTGGTGTCACATGTCAGTATCTTGAATTTTTTTTTTAGTTTTTTATTTTTTTTATTTTTTAGTTTTTTTTTAGTTTTTA
>Ga0214543_1012945_pt1 | contig 10792 bp, 8 predicted proteins | sample CNSS2metaG_FD_160094 | JGI IMG/M metagenome (GOLD analysis project Ga0214543, IMG submission 160094) | Root nodule microbial communities from cowpea collected in UCLA plant growth center, Los Angeles, California, USA - CNSS2 | ecosystem: Host-associated > Plants > Roots > Nodule | place: USA...
TATATATTTTTTATAATATATATATATATATATATATATATATATATATATATATATATGTTTAATTAGTTATTTTATCCTAATTTTGGTTTAGTTTTTTCAATTTACTCCTACTTTAAGAATTTTGTTCAATTTGGTCCTAAATTTCGAAAATATCATTCAATTAAATTCTTTTACTTAACTCCGTTAAAATTGATAACATAGCAGTGTATACGTGTCACTTTACCAATGACGTGATGCACTGCATAGTAACATGGTCGTTTATTTACTGTGACTTGGACTGTGGTGTTTAATTGAATGTGATTTAGGTTTTCGAATTGGGAGAAATTGGGAATAATTGAAACTGGATAAGGGTTCACTGATGGGAGAAAAATTGGGTAGGGTTCGTTGTTGGAAGAAAAATTTAGTTACTTAGTTTGTCTTTGTAATTCATAATCTGCTTTATCCAACAAAGCTAAACGTCAAGAATACATTATAGAGCGCACCTAAAATGATAACAAATAAAATCATGTTGCAGCATAGTCCTTCAAGGGATTCTCATGATGGAGACAAGTCATCTTGAATGCTGGTTATGCTAATATCGAATAGTCCAATGGAGCCTCCTTCACACTGTTCGTTTAGGCGCTATTCTATGGACCCTTTTGCAAGTCGTTTTTTCTGAGATTTTCATATCATCTTTTGGAAGGAACAACAACGACCCTACCCATTTTTTCTTCCACCAACAAACCCTTATCCAGTCTCAATTATTCCCAATTTCCCCCAATTCAGAAACCTAAATCGCATTCAATTAAACACCACAGGCCAAGTGATAATAAATAAATGGTCACGTCAGTGTATAATGTACCACGTCATTGAAAAAATAACACGTATACACTGTTTTGTTATCAATTTTAACAGAATTAAATAAAAAAATTTAATTGAATAATATTTTCAAAATTTAGGATCAAATTAAATAAAAATTTTAAAATAGGATCAAATTGAAAAAATTAAATGAAAATTAAAATCGAATGACTATTTAAACCCTATATATAGGTTATTGTTTTATTAGTTGTAATTGTGGAAATAAATCTATGAAGTTTCTTTACATTCAAAATGAAAAGAAATCCATGGAAGAGTCGGAGACCCACAAGCAGATTGAGAGGGGGAAGGAGAGAAAAATATAATAATGATAATAATAATTGTTTTATTTATTAATTATAGTTTGCAATGGGAGAGAAAGGAAAAAGGGAAAGGCCAACCTTTTCCTTTCATTGAGAAAAGGACATGGCCCCACTTGCATTGTATATTTTTTTCCTCTTTTGTTTGAACTTTTTATCACCTTTGCTTATGTCACATTAGCTACACACTCTCTCTCACACACACACCATTTGCATTATTCTTCTTTTCTTTTCATATCTCATCTACATTTATCCATCTTCTATCTTCCTATTCCTTTCTATCTCAACTTCTCAACACAACACACGGCAGAGCAGAAGACAGAAGAGGGGAGAGAGAAAGACACACAAAAAGTAAGAGAGAGAAAGGGCCTGTTGTTCTCTTCAAAAAGTTCGCTGCTTCTAGTTCCAGCACTCTTTCTTTGCTTTTAAGTTTTGCAGAGATATAAAAAAATATTTTTTTTTGAAAAAGCAACACCCTTTTTTTGCTTACTGATCTTGTTCTCTTTGTCTTCCTTGCCATCAGGTAATTTTCTTCACTTCTGCTTTCTCGTATAGTATAGCGTGAAAACCCACGTTTTTGTCTGTGAATTTTTTTTAAAGTTCATGTTTTTCTTGGGATTAAGGCAGTGAAAGACGTTGAGAATTTGAAGAGACTGGTAATTTTTTTAGTATGTTGTGATTCGTTATTTGATTCTCCTTTTGATTTTTTGTTTATTTGGGTATAAGATTCTGTGTCAGTTGATTCATGTTTGTGGAATTTTTGTTGTTTATTGGTATTATTTTGAAAGAAAGAGTTTGTATTGTATGATTTTGTTGTGATGAAGGTGAAGATATTTTGTTGGAATTAATTTTTCCTAATGGGTTGTGCATGTTCAGATTGATCTATTGTGAGAGGGGGAAGAGGAAAAAGTGTAAAGATAGATGGGTTATATATGTGATTTTTGTGGAGAGCAGAGATCCATGGTGTACTGCCGTTCTGATGCTGCGTGCTTATGTTTGTCTTGTGATCGGAGTGTGCATTCTGCTAATGCCCTTTCCAGGCGTCATTCACGAACCCTTTTGTGCGAGAGATGCAATTCACAAGCTGCCTTTGTGAGGTGTGTTGAGGAGAAAATTTCAGTGTGTCAGAATTGTGATTGGTTGGGTGACGGAGTGTCTACATCTTGGACACATAAGAGACAGGGAATCAGTTGCTACTCCGGCTGCCCTTCAGCCGCGGAACTGTCTTCAATATGGTCATTTGTGTTGGATATCCCTTCCATCAGGGAGTGTACTACATGCGAGCAAGAACTAGGCTTAATGAGTATTAATGAGAACAGCGAGAGTGTTGGAGTTGCTACCAATGAAAAATGCCCTGCATTATGTTTTGAAGATTTTGACATGGATGAAGTGGATCTAAATATTGAGAAGTATGAAGAACTTTTTGGTTCCGAAGAGCTATTTGAAAACGGCGGAATTGATAGTTTGTTTGGGACAAAGGACATGTCTGCCGAGGTGAATGCTTGCAGCAACGCAGCATCTGCAGATTCGATTTTGAGTACTAAAACGGAACCGATTGTTTGTTTTTCTGGGATTACCGGAGACTATCAAGACTGCGGGGCTTCTTCTTCCATGGTTTTGATGGGAGAACATCCTTGTCCTGACAATTCCCTACACTCTGCCAACCGCACCAATGCTGTCTTGCGTTACAAGGAAAAGAAGAAGGCGCGAAAGTAAGTCATCCACTGCCTCAATTTCCTTTCCTCTGCTTTCTTTTCTTTCAAGGATTTCTTTCAATCCACATCTTTTTTTAGGTTCGATAAACAAGTTCGGTATGCCTCTCGCAAGGCCAGGGCCGACGTCAGAAGGCGTGTCAAGGGCCGCTTTGTGAAAGCCGACTATGACCCTTTGACCACAACCAGAAGCTGCTGAGATTACAACTTTTAACCATGCATTCTTTCTCCCTCACCCTTCTAACCATACTTCAATCTTTCTGATTTCATCATGTAAAGTGCCTCGGTTCAACATTGTAAATTCTATTATCTCTCTTCTTCTTGCCTTTCACATCTATACCACACAATTTAGATGTATAATTTTTCTCAACTCTTTTCATGTAAATACACAATATTTGTATATTCAATGTCCCATGTATATAGACTAGGATACTACGCAGCTTATATTCTATTCAACGTCTACCAATACACCATTTCTGTCTCACTTCCTATTCCACAACTTTCTTTAATGTATGCTCAATTAATTTTGGTCTTTTTCTCATTTATCTGCTCGGGGAATGTTCATGCTCAAGTTTATTCAAACAAAATCTAGACAATAATAAACTTTTAGAGTCGGACATTGTGTTATTGTTTAATGTACTTTAATGTTCTTTTGTTTTCGATCCGATTTCAAAGAAATCTAAAAAATTAACAAAAGTAAGAGTTGTTTTCCGTTTTTTTCCCCTAATATTCTCTAAATGCAAAGGAAAACAACTTGAAACTAAAATGACATTTTTATAATTCAAAAGTGAAAAAATTAAAAGTACAAGTAGATGTAACATTTTATATACAATACATCTAGCCATATGACGTGTATTTCTTTACCACACCTTTCAAATCGAGATGAAATGATTTTTTTTTTCTGAAGAAAGTAAAGAAAGTTTTCCTATAATATAAATTCTTAAAAAATAATAAATAATTTTGTTAAAATAAAAAATTTAAATAATTATATATTCCACCACGTTCCTTCCTGTCTATTCTTTCGGCTTGATTTTGCTCTATTTCACTTTTTAATTCCTTTTTGTTGAACTAGGTTAATCTTATTAAAATTAATAAAAGAATTTGTACGTTACCTAATAATATTGTTGACACCTTCCAACAATAAGTAGCACAACTTTTCTGGCAAGATTTTAATTCTTTTAATGGAATGGGAATTAAGGAGTGATTTATTTGTACAAACTTCTTCACTGACATTTCTACTAAAAAAATGAAATGAGTTTTAGGATAAATTAAACCAATTTGCACAAGTTTTTCTATGAAAAATTAAAAGAAAAGGAAAAAAAAAGAAAATGATTGACTTATTTATAATTGAATATTAATTTATGTATAAGTTAACTTGTAAAAGTTTTCTCACATATATATTTTTCAATTTATTCCCGAACTAATTTTAACTTTTAAAGAAATTAATTTCGTTTCTCTTTTTTTCTTCCATACTTTATCTCTTAAAAGTCTTTACGGAGAAAATCAACTAGACATAGTAACTTTTATTTTATGCATAAGTTTATTTATTTATTTATTTATAATTTCTTTCGGCCCAACCAGAATAAGATTGGATCAGAACCATAAAAGCTAATAAGCTTTTTGCTTCTTGCACCCTTAATTATACTCAGCACCTTTGTAAATTCAAAATTTTCAAATTTGTCCTATAGACTATACAAAACTGTTGAAAATATTTACTTGATAACTTTTTTTATTTAAATTAGTTTTTTAAGAAATGATTCAGTTTTAGAAATTAATTATTATTTTAGATTAAGATTGAGATATTGTAAATATTTTATATTTGATATTTTATTATATTTTGCTTATATGTATAGGATACATCAATAAAATACAACAACAAATCCTTCCATATAACATACCTCTTATATATTTCATACCTCTCATATTTCCAAATACCCTAAAATTCACAATAGTGGTATTAGCGTCATTGTTCTTACGACCTCTAGAATGGAAGAAAATATTTTACAAGTCGTTATTCCACCCTTTGATGATGAAAGTTATGATATATGGGCTGTAAGAATGCAAACTTATTTAGAGGACTAGATTTATAGGAAGTCGTGGAGGGAGATGATGTTCTCTTGTCTGAAAATCCCACCATGGCTCAAATAAAAATGCACAAGAAAAAAAAAAGACAAGAAAGGCAAAGGCAAAGTTAAACAAATTGTTGGGTATTGTCTATAAGATAAAATTGTTGGAAAATGAGCTTCTAGATTCCAGACTCGTTGAGAAAGGTTTTGGGATGGTGTCAGAGAGATATGAAACATTTATGACTTCCTTGAAAAACACAAAAGATTTGTCTATTATCACTTTGACAAAGGTGATACATGCCTTACAAGTACAAGAATAACAAAGATTAATGAGAGGAGATCATGCGATTGAAGGTGTTTTTCTTCACATGGAAGAGAAGGTTTTCATAGTAAAAAAATCACAAAAAGAGTAAATACAACGACACACAAGTTTTTCCATCTTGTCCCTGTTTCAAGAAAACAGGTCATCAACCCAAATTGTGTTGGTGAAGACCAAATGTAAAATGTCACAAATGCGGTCAAGTGGGACATGTGGAAAAGGTATACAAATCTCAAGATCTTCAAGAAAATGTCAAGATTGTAGAACAATGAATAAGAGGAGAAACTATTTTTTACAACATCATGTCACAACCAACAAATCTAGATGGTGGTTGTAGAAACCACATGACTCATGATCGAGAAAATTTTAAGGAGCTCAACAAATTAGATATTTTTAAAGTAAGAATTGAGAATGGAGAACAACTTGTTACGAAAGATACAATAACAATTCTAAAGTAAGAATCAGTTATGTGACTAAAATCCTGAATTAGACCTTTTAGTTAAATATTTTATTAAATACAATGCTTTACCTTATCGTTTGTTGTTCTTAAATTCATGGGACAAGAATTATTTGTTACTAATAATAATAACACCAATGAAACCATGCATACGTAAGGATAGTTTTTTTTTTATAAAATTTATATTAAAAAGATTAATATAATTATTGTTATATATAAATAAATAAGTTATTTATATAATTATATTTAAGTATTATAATTATAATATTTAAATAAAGAGTATAATTATAATAAAGTGAGGTGTGTGATTAGTGAAAGTGCAGGTATTGAAAGTAAATAAACATGAAAACAAAAAAATGCAAAGGGTTGGGGGTTATTAGACAGGCGAGTGCATGAAGAAATATGAAACAAACAACCCAATGGTAGAACCAAAGTAAAGAGGGGTGTGAAGATGGACTATAAGGGTGCAGAAAGGATGTTCCAAACCCTAAATCCAATTATATTCACCTTTGCAAAAGGGAGTTTCTCCATACACCTCTAACCCCTTCTTCTATACATCCAATTTTATTTTTTTTTCAAATTTTCAACTAGTTAGTTGAGTATCAAGTGTTAGAATTAATTAATCTTCTCCCTCTTCTCTCCTTATTTAATGCTTGATACCCACCTAACCCCACACCTTCCTATTGTTTGGCCATGTTACGGGTATCACCATCTCTTATAGATTTTAATTTTTATGCTATATATGACCACTAATTTCGAAATACGGTATACAAACAGATTTCAGAATTCCCTCCACTTCACCTCTCTCTATCAAGCGCGTGAAACAATGGTATTCAAAAGGTCTAATATTTTTCTGGCTTTTGGGAATGTGAGATGAACGAATTGCTTATCATCTCTGTCTGTTGTGTGCGTCTCTGTTTCTTTTCCTTTTCTGCTCCTTTGTTCTTTTTAACCAAATGGCAGTTTGAATGAAGTTATATTTGTAAAAAACAGATAATTATTGATGAATGAAGGAGAACTAGGGTCAACAAAGGAGTTGGGTCATTGGGTCCAGCCCATTCTGAAAACAAATATAAAAACAAATATTCAAGCATAAATTGATTTTCTATTACATATTTACACTTTTCTCCATTCTTACTTTGCTTATTTATCTCTAAAATTTAACTCAAAATATATGTTACTTATCCAGACGAAATAAAGGATTAATAATAATAATAATATAAATAGTAATAATAACAGCAGATGTTTTTCTCTGTAATACTGCCCATCAAACAAACAAAAATAGAAAGAGTAATAAAAAAATATTGCAAGTAGTTGAAAATAATTAAAAGCCTCAAATTTAAAACTAAATAATAATATATTTGAATAAATAAGTTTAGTATTTTTATAGGTAAATGTTATAATTATATATAGTAAGTATGTTATTAATAATCAATATATAAGTATATAAATATAAAAAATATATAATTGTTATTATATTTAAATAAATAAATTTTAAATATATATATATATATATATATATAAATTTTTTTTCTTTACTTTATATTTTTTTTTGAAAAATAATATGTTTGAAAATAATATATTTGCGTAAATGAGTATAATTGTACGTAGTATATAGGTTTGTTATTGAAATAAATTTTGAATTATATAAAAAAGTTTAGATAATTAAAAATTAGACTATATTATTATAAATTTTGACTTATCATTTTTGTTAGCAAAATAATAAAAAAACAAATGTAATTGATATTCATTTATAAATTTGACGTTTTTTTGGACTTCAATAAAATAAATACAAATTAATTATCGTTTTTTGAGTTGACCAAGTATTATTAATATATTATTGCTGCAAGAACTTTATATTATTATTATTTAATAATATATAATTATAACATTTAATTTCTACTGTTAATTGATTGTATATTAATAATACATAAATATTAATAATATTTATATAATTCTAATTCATATTTTTTTTTTAAATAAATACTTTTAATATATGATTATATCATGATTAAAATCCATAATAAAGGTTTTTCGAAATTTTGGGTACATATTCTTTTAATATATACATAATATTCTAAATTTGTTTAATAAAGAAGAATTACAAAGAATTTGCAAAGAAAAAATCAATGAAGGAGCAGATAATCTATTTACCATCTGGACAGAACTTAAATACATGAAGATAATTATATTATATGATTACGAACATGGTTATCAAATGATCTAATATCACTCTCATCAAAACATTGGAATAAGTAAAAGAAATATCTTTACGAGAATTCTATGATTCTAAGGAATTAAAATACATAACTTAAAAACAAGACATCAAATCACTCTTTCCTCGTGAAATTAAACACAGATCACCCGAGGTTTAAAGACCTCCAACATAACAGCAACATTACCTTCACGCTAACACCAACAATGAGGCTTCGTTTGAGCGGTTGAGGGAAGCACAATCCCACCTTCACTTTTCTCCGCATCCTTAACTTTTATCAGTACTTTGTCACCCACACAACCAATTGAAGACCTATATAATGTAAACCCTAAAAAACAAATCCACTCATCATGTCGGAGATGTTTTACCTGTAACTCAAACACATCATCACCTATTTTAAACTAAATCACATAATGATCATGTTTCGGAAGCAAATTTTCGCTTGTTAGAATGGCCTGTGATAGTATGATACTTAGATTCATCTATGTCACTTAATCTTCCATAACTTTTTTCATAACTCTGTATAAGCTCAAACCTACAAAAAGATAGATCAAAAATTAATGCAACCACACTCAACTAACTAATATAAAATTCAACGAACACATTATTATTATTATTTAAATACCAATATGCAATACACTGAAACGGTGCATATTTTGCGTAAATTTCTTCGACAATCTTATCAAGTGGTTTACTTTTACATACGAAGATCCCATGCACCTAAAAGAATAGGAATAATAGACAAAATATTTGTTAACCATACAAATTATATCATTCATATAATACAATTATTTATAAAATTAGTCATAAAATATATTCAATGATTTTGATGTTAATTAACGAATTAGATAATGCATAAAGTTTAGAAACAACCTCCTGCAGGTGTCTTCTTGTTTCTGAATCTGCAGGAACTTTTTCATACTTTCCCATACACATTAGGGTTGTTGCAGTCGAAAATGGGCCAAACCCTTTCAACTTAATTAATCTAGAATGCACAAACCAATTGTTTTCATTTTCAAACTTCTCTAGCATAGAACTTTTCTCCACCTTCTGAGCCAATTTGATAATATAACTTACTCTCATTCCTAACTTACCGTGCTTCTTCATATTAGTTTCTCCAATTTCCAAAACTTCCTTTGAATTAGGAAAATTTTCTATTTCATTGTTTTGCAGATTAGTTTTTCCTAATGGTTTTTTTCTAGTTGAACGAGTGAATAACAATTGAAGCTCACATAGAGATTTAGCCATATCTAGAGTTCGCTGCCACCTGTTATTACAAGCAAAATCAATTAGTCTAATATGTTAGTTAAAATGATAAAATAAACATAATTTTGAAATAGAAATTTCTATTTCAAAACTCTTCGAATACATCAGTAAGTTAGAAATAATTGAAACACATTTTTTAAATTAAAAGATATCATATAAACACTTTTTAAAATTTAATGAAACAAGATACCCTAAAAAAATCATTACATTAACGTAACATTAATTAGTCATGCATTTATATTAATTAACTACAACTTACGTGGTGTGACAGAGAAGTAAAGACTTAACACTGTCTTCAAAAATAGAAGGAGAACGAAATATCCTTCCAAAACCTTCTTTTTTGGCATGGGAATAAAGTTCTTGAAACTCAGTCACCATTTTCTCATCTTCATCGGTTAATCTTAGCATCCGTGATACTTGTGCCTAATAAACCAAAATCATAAAATAATCTCCATTCGAATTATTACATAAGCAAAAATGAAATTGGAACTAAACAAAGATGCTTAAAATTCAAAAAACAAAGAACTTTGAGATATACCAATATTATTTGTTTGTCTTCTAAGGAAAGAACTTCCATATCATGAACATAAATATGAATATTAGGTTGTCCAGAAGGATGAGAGATGGTGACCATCACACTCTTACATTGATCCATCAGCCTTAAAGGACGTTGCAGAGATTTTGTTGATGAAATCCACTTGTTTGGAGCCATCATAAAAAATCCGTGGTTGCAAATCGCTTTTTCAAAATTGAAAGTTTTGTATTTTTCCACGGGTAAATATAAGAAGCATTTTGGTCCCGAGGATCCTGTTTTCATTTTTCATCTAAGAAAAAAATCAAACAGTTAAAATAATAAAATATATTTTACACAAACAAAGAACAATAACAACAAGAAAAATCAATAAAATTTTCAAATATCAAACGTTTCTAATAAAACAAGCTAACTCTGCACTCACTTCAAACCGAAATGGAGCCTTAGCAGCCCTCATTGCAATTACTCTATACCATGCTTATATTAGTCCTAAAAATTTTACACGTTTAGATAAGATTGATATCATGCAATTGGGCGTAGATATGCCTACATTGGCTTTCTCCAAATTGAAAAGATTTTTAATTTATCCAAAAAAGGATGAACCTAAACTAGGCCCGTGCATTCCATCAACAACCAAAACGTTAATCAATCAAGAATTACGTAATTTGTCAATCAAGTTTCAGGATTCAATTTCTTTCTCTCATCTCAGTTTTCAAATTAAATTAATTGAACTAATGAATCCAAAATTACCTAACAACAAAGCTCATGCTCAATAAAAAAGATGATATAAGAGGTTCATGCAAAGCTCAAATTGATTTAAACCCAAACAAATTAAACTCCTCATCAAAACAAATTACAGTTTCTTCACTAATCCAACCCCACATTAAAATAATCCCGCAAACCACACTATTTTTGTTAGGTTTTACAGAGGGGGTTTCACTGGGGAGAACAACACCAATGAGATCTGAGCCCAACCACATAAGACATTGACACCACTCTCAACCCAAAACCTTAAGGCAATGGGTTTATGGGCCTTGATCCTTATATGGTGCTCTACTTTCTCAATAC
>Ga0214543_1012951_pt1 | contig 10788 bp, 8 predicted proteins | sample CNSS2metaG_FD_160094 | JGI IMG/M metagenome (GOLD analysis project Ga0214543, IMG submission 160094) | Root nodule microbial communities from cowpea collected in UCLA plant growth center, Los Angeles, California, USA - CNSS2 | ecosystem: Host-associated > Plants > Roots > Nodule | place: USA...
TATATATATATATATATATATATATATATATATATATATATATATATATACCAAGAAAGAGTCTTCCCTCAATTATATACATTGAAATTTCTGCCTATGTAAGCACCACACCCATGACCTATGAACTTTCCACTATTATCAATGGCTACTGCATTTGGTGGTGTTCTGCTATACTCCCTCTGAATGTTATGACAATGAGGGCACATGGTTGGCTTCCAAATCCCACTTTTATTTACTTGATCGAACATGTATAATAATGTAGAAACAAAGTGTTGTTCAGGACCTTCTACTGTTATATCAAACTTTTCATCACAAATTCCAACCTTTACCACAATAGAAAACCCAATTTATGTTGTTTCACTTGTTTTATTAACAGCAACTGATCCGTTGCTACTAACAAAATAGTGTGCCATAGTCACTACTTTAGCACAACCATGATAATCGATTTTCTCGCACTCTAAAACAAGAAGACCACACCTATTTGCGGTGCCATAGAAGTATACTTTGGTGTTCATAGCACTGCCCCTTTCATCAACGTTCTTCCTTGTCTTTGTCCACGCGATGGGACTATCGGCCTTAATGTCCGACGTTTGAAGCAAACCGGTTTTGGTTTTGGTTATATGCAGGGATAGGCTTTTGAACTGTGGCCATATTATGCTATCATTGATTGTGAATGTTACTATGTTGAAATAGGCGTCACTATGAACAAGTCTTGTTAACAAAAGGTTCCACTTTGACCTTTCAACGGTGTATAAAACTTCTACCCATTCAACATATGATCCATCATCCAACCTGCAAGACACACGTGTGGTCTTGTTGATGGTAGCATATGTTCCCAGTTTAAGATGGGATGGAAATGTAAGACACTCTTGGTCACTGAATCGGTCACTGATTCGGTTACTAAATCGATCACTAAATCGGTCACTGATTTGGTCATTGATTCAGTCACTCATTTGGTCACTGTGCATTAACGACCAAGGAAATAGTGACCGAAATTGGTTGGTTACTAAATTGGTCACTACTTTCATCAGTGACAAATTTTGGTCATTTAGTGACCAAAATTGTAGTCACTATTTCATGATTTTCTAGTAGTGTAAATTCCTTAGCCACTTTTAAAGAACCTTATGGTCTCGACTAGGAACTAAACTCTCTCTTTCTACTACTTGTCACCCACAAACTGATGGGCAAACTGAAGAAGTCAATAGATCTCTATCCACTTTGTTGAGGGTCGTCCTAAAAGGTAATCATAAATCTTGGGATGAGTATCTTCCTAACATTGAATTTGCATACAATCATGTGGTCCATAGCACCACTAAGATCTCTCCTTTTGAGATTGTTTATGGTTTCAATCCTATCACACCTTTAAATTTGATACCACTTCCTACTTCTTTTGCTTTTGTCCATAAAGAAGACGTCACCATTGCAGTAAGAGCTTTTTGCCCTTGTTATTTTCCTCATTTTACCTCGGGTCTGGAACCAAGGCATATTGGGGTGAGGACAAAAGGTACCCCTTTTGGCCTCGGTTATTACCTGAGACCATAGACTCCCTTTTATGCCTCGGTTCTAAATGAACCAAAGCCATAGGATTCCTTTTCTGCCTCGGGTCCACGAGAACCGAAGCCATATGGTAAATGCAGAAACTTTCGCAGATTCTCCCGTGTGCACTCCTCCGAGTGTGACAGCTATTTTAGCAGCCACTGTTGCCGCCGCAACTGTATGGTGGGCTGCCCATGGACTACTTCCTCTGTGTACTCCACTTCACACACCCTTTGTGTGTCCTCCTGCACCACCCAGTGAACCTCCATCCATGGCTCCCACTGAAACACAACACAAAATCCAACAAGGAGAGGTTAAGCCAGAAAACCCTCCTCTACAAGATCAGATACTGGATCCAGAACAATCGGAAGTTCTGCAAGCTTAACACTCGGTTTCGAATTCACCAGGTGTTTCTTCATCGGAATCTGAGGAGAAGGGTGATACCAATGTAAATACCGCATCAAAGGCTAATGATGAGATGAACCAAGCTGTTTCGAACTCACCCGCGGCAGGAGGTGATTTGCAATCGGTGAACCTGGACAGGGCGACGGAGGTGACAACGCACGACTATTGACGGAGGATGCTGGTCGGCGAAGGAGGCAGAGCGTGGTGGTGGTGGCAGAGCGGAGAAATTCACGCAGAGAGAAGAGAGTTGGGGGAGATGATGAATAGTAGCTAGGGCTCGCGAATTGGGAATTTTAGCAGCCTTTATGGCCTCGGTTCAATTAATAACCGAGGCCAAAAGCCCATTTATTGCCTCGGTCCTTAAAGACCCGAGGCCAAAAGCCTGATGCTGATGGCATTTTTGAAAATTTGAAAACTGACGCTACCTTTATGGCCTTGGTTCAATTAATAACCGAGGCCAAAAGCCCATTTATTGCCTCGGTCCTTAAAGACCCGAGGCCAAAAGCCCTTTAAGAATTTGAATACTGACGCTGCCTTATATGCTTCGGTTCTGTTGCAACTGGGGCCAAAAGTTGGACGAAAATTGCAAAAATGTCACCGCCTCCTTATAGGCCTTGGTTCAACGGCAACCGAGGCCTATAAATGTCAAATATGCACTAGTGCGTATCTAAATGTAAGTTCATAAAAGATTTACCTGAAAAGGTGAGAAACCAAATCAAAACTCAAATTGAAAAAGTTGTCGAGTATAACAACAAAGGCAAGAGACCTAGGAGTTTCAATGAGGGTGACTTAGTTTGGTTGCATTTAAGAAAAGAAAGGTTTCCACATTTGAGAAAATTTAAACTTAGTCCCCGTGGTGATGGTCCTTTTTAAGTACTCAAGAAGATTAATGACAATGCCTATTAATTAGATCTTCCTTCTAAGTATGGTGTTCATTCCACTTTCAATATATCTAACTTAATTCCTTTTGTAGGAATCGTGGATGAGGATCGACATATAGATTTGAGGATAAATCATTTTCAAGGGGGGAGATGATGAATCCACTCCAAGCCCATTACATAGCCCATAGTCACATCAAGGCCCAAGCCCAATAAAAGGCCCATGAACTAGAAGTATGATAAGAAAGATTCAAGAAGGCTTACATCAAGATGGCAGTAATCCTCAAGGGCTTCAAATGCTTTTCTCATGGGATAAAGAGGACATCAAAATATGATAGATTTAATGTAAAAACATTAGCATAGTCTTTTAATTTGGGCCACTTGTTAGGCTTTGGTTTCTAGAAATAATTGTCTAAAGTACGTTGATGATTAGCTTACAAATTTGACCAATTCAAGCCTAATTGGAAGCTTGGCCAAGAATAGTCTCAACGCACATGTTACACATGGTGCCAAGGCATGAGATGTGTGAAGGACACTTGGCACATGATCCTTACATCCATTGCATCAACAAATTTGAGAGGATTCTTGTAGCCTAAGCCGAGTTGCATTTCATTTCCATATTGATTTTGGACAACCTCTCTACTATAAATGAGAGCCTTCACCACTTGTATGAGGTTACTCTTTGCTCGGTAATTGAAGGATGTTGAGATCATTCCATACAATTGCCTTAAGAGTCAAAGCTAGACTAAGCTTCTTCTCTAGCTCCCCTAGCCTCCTTCCCTAGGATAGGTCTCCTTCCTAGAGCTTCACTTACATAATCCATAGCATTGCTCAAGGGCCTCCAACCTTTCTCCACTCATTTCTGCAACCTCATGGAGCTTTTCCTCTCCAAAATCGTGCTTGGAGCTGCATCAGGTTCAAATCCTTGACTTGTTTAGCCAGCTTTAGTATTGGCTAGTTATACCTTTAAAGTGGGGTTCAAGGATTCAAAGCCTTTTATTTCAATCCCTTTGTTGCGCAACATCCATAGGTGAGCTCAAAACTCTTCAGGATCTTTTATTGAAATAAATGTGAAGAACAAGGTTAAGAAATGCATGTTTAGTTTCTACTCCACTTGCTACAGGTGAAATGATAAATCTTAAAAACGTTTTAGGTCTTAGGTGCATGGTAAAATCTCCTTAAAGTGCAGGATCCACCAACCACAACCTCAAATGATGATTTTTCCATCTCCTCTATCTATTTTATCAATCATCTCACTTGTTGAAGAAGAGCTTTCTTTTAACCTTTCTTAACCTTGTACTTGCTTATGCTTATTAAAGTGTTCAAAGATCGAATTCTATGCAAAACAATTCACAATAAAGTAGAAGTTAAAGTTTTCTACAAATTGTCTACTTTGCACAAAGATTGGCATTGATCTACTTATGACTCTGTTGATTGCAGCAAGTTATTATGATCATATCTGGCATTAATTCAATCTTTTGCTTTAAGTTCAATGCTCAGAACTGGACTAAAAGTCACAACACCTAATTTCACAAGCTAAAAATTCTGAAAAACACTTAAAATCAAAAATCAAAATTAGCACTTCTGCAATCTGTCTAGTTTTTTTGAAACTACGCCTTCCACAGAGCTATAAAAATATGTTCTAACATTCAAATCAAAGATCATTTATTCATGAATGTAATGAAAAATGAATAATCCCAATTGAATATTTGTGGAGGAAGTTATGCATCAAACAAGTAGCAAAGGTAAAGTTATCCTCTACAATTCATTTGGAAACTTTGAATATAAATTGCATCTTCTACAGACCTCCAAAAATTATGTTTTTACATTCAAATGAAATATCATTGAGTCAAGAATGCATAGAAAAAATAATCATCTCAATTGGATAACTGTGGTGAGAGTTATGCATCAAACAAGCGACAACGGTCAAAGTTGTCCTCTACAGCTCCTTTGGCAATTTCGAAAATAAATTTCACCTTCCATAGACCTCCAAAATTTATGTTCTTACATTCAAATTAAAGATAATTGAATCAAAAACATATATAGTTCAATTGGATGATTGTGGTTAAAGCTATGCATTAGACAAACAAAGTGGTCAAAGCTGCCAGATTTCAGATTTACACCAAATAACAGATTTTATCATAAACTTTTCCCTTCATTTTGCATATTTTCAGAGGTTTGATGACTTTATTCATACTAATAGCACAAAAGCAGATTTTCAAACAAGAAAATGAATATGTACATCTGAAACTAACCTCTTGTTTGAGATCTATGTGATAACAAATCAGAAAATGAAAATTAACACTTCATAAAATGAAAAAACTCAAAATATACAAATATGTTTTTACAAAGTATTCACATATTTTCAAAAAGAATGGTTAGATCTACCAAATACTTGAACTAAATCCCGGGCAACATCGCCAAAAACTTGATGATTGTTTCACAACAACCTTTTCCCAATAAGTGTCATGGTTGTTAGTTTGAAATGGTGATTTAAGCCAAGAAGTGGGGTGTTGAATTGGTTGTTTAAAATTTTTTCGAAAACTTAAAACCCCTTTTTGATTGAATCAAATATAACACAAAATACGAATGCAAAAATTGCAGATCAGTACACTTTCAACCAGTCAAAAACTAAAACAATAGACTAATTTGTTCTTGAGCCTATGAGTCAGTTGATTAAAATTTCAAATCAATTGACTAAAATTCTAGGAATTTATGTAGAATTGGCAGATTTAACTCAAACAATAAATTTTACACACAATACTTGTTCCAATAAATATTTGTAACAAGTATGCAAGATCATATTACAAAGAAACGTATTAAAGTGAGTGTGATTCTTATAGGGTCTTAGGTTAGATTTTTGTGAGTCAAAAATCTTATCTATTTCTTTGTTCAAAAGTGTAATCTTGGTGTGTGATTTGTAAAACTTTTGAATATAGTGGAAACCAGGGTTAGGTTGTCCTGGTAAACTGGATGTAGCTTTGTGATTGAGTGAACCAATATAAAAATAATTGTGCCATTTTCTTCTCTTCATCTTTCACTCACTTTAAATCACTTTAAAAACTCAAGAAAGCTAAGTAATTCATTCTTTGTTGAGCTTTATTAAATTTTTGTGTAATCTGATGTTGTATACATCTTAGAAATATTGATTGGAATAAGTCTTGTGTGTAAAAGGTTGTTCTTTGAGCTAAATCTGCAAATTCTGCATTCTGCATAAATTCCTAGGATTTTAGCCGTTTGATTTGAAATTTTAATCAACTGATTCATAGGCTCAAGAACAAATCAGTCTTGTAACACCCTAGGCGGATATTACTTGATAAAGCAATTTTTATATATACTTATGGCATTAAAATAATATATAAAGTTTCCAAGCGCAAGAAAATTTAAAACTTATATCGTAGAAGTTCAAATACACTTAATCATCCTTATTACAAATCCCTAATACAAACAGAAAGGGTGAGCTGAAATATAAAATCTTACATAAATAATAGACAAAGATAATTAACCCCCACCCAAAGTATTCATAACCATTTCTTATCCTTAGATTTCTCTATTCCAATCCACCTCAATCTCATAACCTATATGAGAAAGATTCATGCACCTTTGGTCTTTAGGCATTATCATGATTTCACGAACCTACCCGCTCGTGGTCCAACATTATGGAACTCCTTATCTGTATTCCAACCCTACAAACCTCCCTATTCGTAATCCAACATGCATGAAAACCTACTATGAACCTCCCCGCTCAGAGTAGCCTCAAGTGTGAGCACGAAACATACGAACCTCTATGCTCGTATCCCCACACAAGAGTACAACCAATACGGACCTCATCGCTCGCATCAATCATGCATTCCAACTCCATTACAAACCTCCCCATTTGTAAATTAATCAAGCATATCCCAGACCAAATCATTAAATTTACCCATGCAGAACCCTTGACAAAGAGTTCTTACCCTTGCACCATCGTCTGGCCTTGCCTAAGCACTGTCAGGCGAAACTCTGATCCAAACCTCCTAGTAGGCACCACAAGCTGCTACGGGCCACGCCTTCTAGAACCTTTCTGGTTTGCGGCTATCGCCTAGCGGGAACACCCCCGCTGCCAGGCGCCACACTATTAAAATGAATTGTTTTCTAGCAAATCCAAGCACTATAATATGTTTTCTAGCACATCCAAGCATTTCAATCATACATCCATAATGCCCAATTCATATGATTGCAATTCTCATGGCATAGAATTCATCATAACAGTTCATATGTACAAATCAAACATAAGCACTCAAGCATTCCAACTTGAAAATAAGACACCACTTTAGTATAACTAATAATGTACATCATATGGTGAATCTTTATACCAGCAGTCTCAATATACATGCAATTTCACAAACACCGTAGTATCTATGCTGCGACTTTCATTTTGATGCATCACATCCTAAACCAAGATTTATCAAGCCATACAATTACAATCCCACACATAAGTGCCTGTAATAGTTATTTGACATTATCAAGAGGTCATGCCTATGTTTTAAATATCTCCATACAAAAATCTCCAAAATTTCCTAATCATGCAAGTGATGTGGTGATGTTAACAAAACCTATTTTAACCCTTTTCTTTTCATATCTTAAATCAATTCAAGTTTCATATGAAATCCTGACTCATGCATCAACACACCAAATTGAACACTTAGACATCATACAATCATACCAATTCTCGTACTAAAATTGTCCCTAGTGACCCTAATTTCATTTTTTTTCACTTAGCAAGCCAAAACAAGCGGTTGGACACCCTTCATTGCCTGGTGGCATATAGTTACCGCTAGGTGGTGCATCTGGATTCTGGAACTTCATATTTCCTTGCACCTGTTGAAAAAACCTTAATCTGCCGAAAATTCAAATTCTCTTTCCAATTGCAATCAACCCACCAACAATCACATATCTAGTATGCATTCCTATTCAATTACTCCCCCCAATCTTTTAAAACAATCATTTTCCGAGTTATGTAGATAATGTTTCGAATTCATCCCCAAAACCATTTTGAACCCTTATATACATACAACCCTAAATTCATTAAATTATCATAATAGCAATAATATCAATTGATTATGCCAGGATACATATCAGCAAAGTCCCATAAACTGTAGAACACCCAACACTTCATGAAAACTCCAAAAGCATGTAGAAACACATAGTTCTAGTTCTCGCTACCTCGCAGTTCTTCATTGCCACTAGGCGGTTCATCACAAAACCTAGAAAAGATGAAGGAAATGGTTGCGTCGCCTGGTGGGCCTTCATAGCCGCCAAGCGGTTTCTAGGCAGAAACCTAGAATTCATGAACAATTGCGCAAAATGAAAGGGAATTCCACACACAAGCCACATTATCATCCAAAATAGATTAATTGAAAATAAAACACGTATGGAAAACTCCCCTTACCTGGTTTCCTTGCTCCAAATGCAATCCTAATGATTCTTTCTAGTCCCTAAAGGCACCACTCCTTGTCTTTGCTCCAAACTCCCTTTCAACACTCAATCTTTCTTTATCTCTCTCTCTATGTCACAATTTTCTAGTTCTTTCTAACTCTCCTTGGAGCCACACTCTATGACTCATATCTTTCCCACTTAACCTCTTCCCTCTCTCAATTTCCAGCCCAAAAATAAATAAAAATAATAACAAAATTAAATTAAGGAAAAATTAATGGTTAGTGGCCATTAACTAGTGCTTTTATTGCACCACAACCACAATTCCATCCCTCTATTTTCCCGAAGAATTTCTAAGGTTTCTAGGTTTTCCACCACCTAGCAAAAATAGTAAAACATAAAAAGAATCTACTCATGCTAGACAAGGTTCATACTCACATCCTTCAAACCCATCAAGCATATGCACAACCATCAAGCTATCACGTGTTTCATGTGAATTCACACATACATACAATGTTAAGTCATGCTTCCGCATTCACAACATATTTATAAAATAAACTCAGTTAAAACATCATACTAGTGTCACACACATGAATTGAACCCAAGTCCTCTCAACAACACTCAACACTTTCAACCACTTAAGCTAATATTATTCCTTATTTATGACTTGTCAAGAAATTCTCTTAGGGGTACTTCCAACCCACCATTATTTTTAATTTATTAATTATTATTTATTTAAATTTCTCAGGTCTTAAAAGTCTATTGCTTTATGTTTTGACCGATTGATAGTGTTATAGTCTGCAACTTTTGTATTCATATTTTGTGGTTTATTTGATTCAATCAAAAGGGGTTTCAAGCTTTCGAAAAAGTTTTAAACAACCAATTCAACCCCCCCCCCTTCTTGGCTTAAATCACCATTTCAAACTAACAATTGGTATCTAGAGCAAGGTTCTTGAAAGTTATTCAAGTTTAATAAAAAAAATCTTTTCAAATGGCTGAAAACAAGCTCCATTTGGCAGAAGGTGCTTCTATTCATAGGCCACCTATGTTTAGTGGTATAAACTATCAATTTTGGAAAATTCGAATAAATATTTTCAATGAATCAACAAACCATGGTATTTGGGATGCAATTGTGAATGGACCTCACACTGCTAAATATGTTGTTGAAAATTAGCAGGTGGACAATGTAAGACCCGATAAAATTAAATAAGTAAATAATTAATTATTTAATAAATTCGAGGGCCAGAATCCCTAAGTTAATTAATGAGGAATGAAGGAATAGTACTAACTCAAGTGGTTAAGGGTATTGTTTGCGTTGAGCGGACTTGGGTTCAAGTTTTGTGCATGATGTTAAAGTGTTAATTTATTTGTCTTATTATTTTAATAATATGTTGGACAATGGGGCGTGATAATATAATCCTAGATGAGTATGAATTATCACAAAACATTAATTGGTTGAATGGTTATGCATTGACTTGGTAATTTCATGGTTGTGTGTTTGAACCTTGACTTATGCAAAATAAGTTTCTTTTTGCCCAAATCATTTTTGGTATGAATGGAAAGAGTCAGAAATGGAAGCAAATGAAAGGGCTGGAAAACCATATGGTAATGGCTCTTGAATGGCAATTAAACCCATTTTAATTAATTTTCGTTTTCCTTGCCATTAAGCTTAGTTAAGGTGTAGTTACGAAACCAATTGGGAGAAAAGAAAGGGTTTTTGAGATTACCAATTCGTGTGGACTGCTGAGGAGCGTCTTGGGAGCATTAGAACATGAATAAAGAGAATGTGGGGGATTTTTTCTACAAAGGATCAGGAGAGGATGAAAGTGGAGGCAAGTTCTTTGGTGCAAGAAAGAATCCTCAAAGAACATTGGAGCAAGGAATCAAGTTAAGGGGAGCTGCACTTATGTGTATTTCATAAAGTATATGTTTCTGTGGTGTTTTCCATGTATGATAGCTTTTTTCCACTTTAGTTTGTGCTAAAAATCGAGTTTTTGGGTTTCTACCCAGAAACCGCCTAGCGGTGTTCTTGAGTCACAAGGCAACGCAAGCTACTTTGAACTTTTCGATTTTTCCATAAATTGCTTGGCGGTATTGGAAGTTATGCAATTGTGGTTTTTTATGTGATATGTTTTGGTGTTTTGAGGAGTTATACTATCTCTTTGTATGTGTGCTTTATAAATTGCATGAGTAGATCACATATTTGGATACTTGGGTGTATGGAATAAGCATATTTTCATGAAAAATGTTGCTTTTATGTGATATGTTCCTAACTTCTGGGCACTAGGCGCCACCGATTTTCTTGCGTGCCAATTTTCGTAAAACTGTGTTTCTTAGTTCGTTAACCGTCTGATTTAGGTGAAATTTTGACAAGTGATCCATAACATGTTATTCTTTACTTTGAATAGTGAATATTTGAATTAGAGGTCTATAGCTAGAGATATATGTTACTAATGATTGCTGGTTTGAATTCCCTAAGAGTATGATTAGTAATGGATGCTTAAGTGTTGTTATGGCCTTTGTTGGTGAATGTGTGTGTGTATATATATATATATAT
>Ga0214543_1012955_pt1 | contig 10787 bp, 5 predicted proteins | sample CNSS2metaG_FD_160094 | JGI IMG/M metagenome (GOLD analysis project Ga0214543, IMG submission 160094) | Root nodule microbial communities from cowpea collected in UCLA plant growth center, Los Angeles, California, USA - CNSS2 | ecosystem: Host-associated > Plants > Roots > Nodule | place: USA...
TAATTAAGTAGTTATGAACTTTTGTTCTATTGAAGTTTGTATATGTTGTTTGTATTTCATTTCAATTTTTGCCTTTGCCTTTGATTCATGTTGTAATGGAAATTTGAAAACTTTATCATTTTATCTTGATTATGATAGGGGAGGAAAGGGTAAGGGTCAGGGAGGTTGTGGACCTAAATTGACAAGAGTTGTGAAGGATTCCCTTAAAAGGGTTGTATTTTTGTGAGGTATTTCTTTCCATTTGCCCTCAATTTTTACATTTCCTATATTCATGCATTATAATTTTTAATAGAGCATGCATGGCTGATTTTTGAGTTATAAATGTGATGAGTTGATGATCTTTACATGTAAAAAGACATAAAATTAAATACAAAGAAACTTGTTGCCTTAGTCACGTTGTATTTCGGGTTAAGGATGATGTTCTACTATTGGTTCATAGTCAAGAAGGTCAACCTTGCTTTCTTTCTCATCTTTAATTAACTATTGTATCAATATTAATTTTGTTTTGTGGTTTCATTCTTAGTCACTTTATGTGTTGTGTGGTTGGTTTAATTGGTAAAGTGGTTCAGTGGGTTTCCTTAAGGGTAGTTAGGTTTCTTTAGTCACTAGTATTTTGTTTTTTGTTGTTTTTTGAGGGCTTCCAAAACTAGTAATAGAATTAATGATGCATTCTACTCCTCATTTCTTAATTTATTTTGCTGGCCTTGAGGAAGTACCTTGTTGGTTGGTCTTAAAACAAAATTATTGAATGAATGATCCATTTTCTATTTTGAGTCTTATATACAGCCACTAAAACATTGCTTTGAATGTTTAATCATGCATACAAGTTAGGAATAGAAAAAGAATTTAAATTTGCGTACACTACTAAAAAAGTAATTATAGCAGAGTAACAGGCGAACCTCTTTTCTCAATTTCCTCTCATTCTTTTCTACTGCACTTTGTCCCTCTTATGTTATAACGTATCTTACCATTTAAGGTTTGTAAGATACGAAATAGAAATTGGTAATCAGAGGTTTTCTTTCATGTTGGACTTAAGTAGTAATAGGTTTATTACTTAAGCCCCATGTTCTTTGACTACCACAAAAGTAACATTGTCATTGTTTGCCTTCTCACAGAACATGGGTGAAGTTCCTAGCCACCGTCGTTGGGTGTATGACCGTTGTTACAATGGTAGGAGAGGCTTGAAGGAAACTTTTGTGACAGGAGTTGATCAGTTTATTCAGACTGCTCGACAATATAAATATTATGCTCTTGAGGGAGGGATTAGATGTCCCTGCTTAAGTGCGAATGTACTCATATTTTGAAAGACGAGGAAGTTAAAGTTCATTTATACAAAAAAGGGTTCATGCCAGATTATTGGATTTGGACATTTCACGGTGAAGAAGTGCCCTCTATTTATTCGGGTGAACATGACACACATTTACCTAGTTCAAGCACGGTGGATCATACCTTTGAGATGAATCAAATTATGTATATGCAAGAGATGTTGAGTAATGCTCTTGGCCAACATGATTCATTTGAAGAAGCAGACGGGAGTCATTTAGAAGAGTCTCCAAATGACTTCACTCAAAGATTTTACAATTTATTAGCAGATGCCAATGAACCTGTATTTGAAGGGGTTACAGAGTCTAAATTGTCAGTATGCATCAGACTTTTGTCCCTCAAATCCAACTGGAACATTCCCAACCAAGCATTGGAAAACATTGCAAAACTCATTTTAGATCTAACACCACCAAATAATTCTTTGCCCAAGAATTACTATGAAGCAAAGAGATTAGTTTCAAAATTGGGATTGGAGTCTAAGAAGATTGATTGTTGTATGAACGGTTGTATGCTTTTCTATGACAATGATAATGGAAAAAATGATGCATCTTTGCTCCAATGCAAATTTTGTGGACACCCTCGATATCGTACACTCCATGGAGGCCAGAGGCAAAAAAAACCAATTCCATTGAAGTCCATGTTCTACTTGCCTATAATTCCAAGACTACAAAGAATGTTTGCTTCAATGCAAACAGCACAACATATGACATGGCATGATGAGAACAAAATAGAAGGCATGCTACGTCATCCATCCGATGGACAAGCTTGGAAGCACTTTGATCGAAAGCATCCTTCCTTCGCCAATGATCCCCGTAACGTTCGACTTGGTCTCTATTCAGATGGATTTAATCCGTACATCCAGGTATCGTAATCACCCTATTCTTGTTAGCTTGTGATTGTTACTCCTTATAATCTTCCACCTGAGATGTGTATGACTAAGCCTTATATGTTTTTGACGTGTATAATACCAGGTCCATCTAATCCAAAGGCATCGATAGATGTTTATCTAAAGCCTTTGATTGATGATTTGAATAAGCTGTGGAGTGGTATTTGGACGTATGATGTTTCAAGGAATCAAAATTTCCTAATGAGGGCAACTTTGATGTGGACTATTAATGACTTCCCTGCATATGGGATGTTATCCGGTTGGAGCACACATGGTAGATTAGCCTGTCCGCATTGTATGGAGCATACTAAGTCGTTCAAATTGAATTATGGTCGGAAAATTTGTTGGTTTGATTTTCATCGTCGATTCTTGCCAAGTGATCATCCATTTAGGAGAAACACTAGGGCATTTCACAAAGGGGAAGTTGAAACAGATGGGCCACCTCCGAGGTTGACTCCATCACAACTTTGGAGAAGAGTCAAACATTTTCCAAAAGTGATTGAAAGTGGTCTCATAAGGATCGATGGGTATGGAGAGTGGCATAATTGGACTAAAAAAAGTATCTTTTGGGATTTTCCATATTGGAAAGATAACTTGCTAAGACATAATCTTGATGTCATGCATATAGAAAAGAATTTCTTTGACAACATCTTCAACACAGTGATGAATGTTAGTGGTAAGACAAAAGATAATGACAAAGCAAGAAGAGATATTGGTTTATATTGTCGACGCAAAAACTTGCAGTTGAAGTCATAGGGCGATGGGAAGTGGCTCAAGCCAAAAGCAAATTATACGATGACAAAAGATGAAGCTAAAATAGTTTGTCGTTGGATCAAGGAGCTTAGAATGCTAGATGGTCATTCTTCAAACTTGGCAAGATGTGTTGATATTGAAAAGGGTAGTACTCATGGTATGAAGAGTCATGATTGTCATGTATTCATGGAGACATTACTCCCTATTACGTTCAGCTCGTTGCCGATACATGTGTTAAATCCTCTAATAGAAATTAGTCAGTTCTTCAAAGACTTGTGCTCAACGACACTAAAGGAGGATTCATTACAAAAACTGGAGGAAAATATTCCTCTTGTTATTTGCAAATTGGAAAGAATATTTCCTCCAGGATTCTTTGATTCAATGGAGCATCTCCCTATTCATCTTCCATATGAAGCATGGCTTGGCGGACCCGTACAATATAGGTGGATGTATCCATTTGAAAGGTGATATGATTACTTAATTGTTTGAACTTTGAACTCTTATGCTCGTGTTCAATTCTAATGTGCACATTTTTTATTTGTAAAGATTTATGGGGGAATCAAAGCGTTCTGTAAAAAACAAAGCCAGAGTAGAAGGATCCATTTGTGCAACTTACTTGCATCGTGAGACCACATACTTTTGCTCTCATTATTTTCAAAACTTAACGTTGTGTCTGAAAAATCGTAGGAATGAAACACAATGGCAAAGTCAAACATCTGAGTCAACATTATCGGTGTTTAAACAAGTCGGTCGTCACGCAGGCAAGGAGTGCACTTATTGGTTAACTAATGCTGAATTCAACTCTGCTCATGTGCATGTGTTAATTAATTGCACTGAAGTTAAACCGTACCTTGAGTAAGTTCTAATCCCATTGTCTACAACCTAAATGGTAAATTCCTTTTAAGCTATTTGTATTCACTGTATTGTTAATCTTCCTTTGACAGCTCATTCCTTGTAGCTGAGCAAATACCTCAAGGAACGTCTTCTACTAACATATACTCAAATTTTCCTCATTGGTTTAGAAACCAAGTAAGTGCAGTCTTCTTAGTTCAAGAACCTTTGTTGCTAAAGTTGACTAAACTTTCAATTTTCACACAATTTTTAGGTTTACAACGAGCCATTATGTGTTAGAAATCAAGAGTTAAGGGATTTGGCAAACCAACCCATGAGATGCGTGAAGGAGTGGCACACATACTTTGTCAATGGATACAAATTCCACACTAATGCATGGTCGAACGGGAAGAAGAAAATTAATTGTGGTGTGTACGTGAAAGGCCTCACAGAGGGTGGTTATGATGATTTTTATGGAATAATTCATAAAATATATGATCTAGAGTACAACACCTCTACTTATCCAAAGAAAGTTGTTCTTTTTTATTGTGAATGGTTTGATCCTTCTAGAAATGGTACAAGAGTACATCCTACGTATAATACTGTCGAACTTCAAATAAATTTAAGATACCCACCATTTGATCCATTCATTCTAGTAAATAATGTTAAACAAGTTTATTATGTCCCGTATCCAGCATTTCGGAACATCCACAAACGTGGTTGGTGTGTTGCAATACAAACTAAGCCTAGGGGTCGTGTTGAGTCAAATGAGGTGGAAGATGATATTCCCTATCAAGTTGATGAAATGTCACATGCCCATCAAATAATTGAAGTTGAAGGTGTCTCTACATTGCATGACCTTGGTGGGGATGGTGAAGAATTGGAAGAAGATGAAGTAGAAGAAGAAGAAGAAGAAGAACATGAAGAAGAAAAAGAAGAAGAGGAAGAAGAAGAAGAAAAAGAAGAAGAAGAAGAAGAAGACGATGATGATGATGAAGAAAATTATGAAGTCATGAACGATGACAATGATAATGATTAATTTTTAATATTTATAATTTGTATTGTGTGCCATTGTTGTTATGTTGTTGTAACATGACCTTTTACCTTTTAATATTTGTACGTATAATTTGACATTAATATTCATCGTTTATTTATTCTAATAGTATTTGTTGAAAGTAGTGCACAATGTCATCCGGGGGTCCACCTAATCCTGGCAAGGGGAAAGAGGTAGCAAAACCAAAAAGGGCACCAAAAAGGCCACGCTACCTGATAAAAGTTCCTCCTCCACGACCATCCACATCCAGTCCATCCACTCTTGCTGACACACATAGTGCAACCTTACAGTCAACCTTTGTAGGTCTTGCACCCATACCATTACCTTCCCCATCCATTCCTGCAGTTGAACCCACACCACCTCCTATTATGGTACCCATACCACCTCCTGTAATGGTACCCACACCACCTGTTGTTATGGTACCCACAACACCTCCTCTTATGGTACCCACACCATGCCTTCCTTTGGTACCTACACCACGCCCTCCTGTGGTACCCACACCACCTCTTGTGATGGTGCCAATGCCACCCCCTATTGTGCTATCACAACCTTCTTCCTCACCATCTGCTGCTGCTGCTGCTGCCATACCTTCTCCATCATCAGTCCCTTCACCTAGTGATCCTGCCTCTTCTGGTCCCACTGATGTAGATGCTGCTTTTGTTGACCCTCCTCCCAATGAACGACCCACGATTGAACCTTATGGGAAAGGGTAAGAATAACTTCTCCCATCTTAAAAACTATTTTCTTTTACATGACTTATTTTACCTTGCCCTTTTGTGAATTAATTTTCTTAAATCATGTGCAGGTTTTATCCTTCTAGAGTTGCTTCCCAGGCCATCACAAGGTCTATTAAACAACAATATTTGACTGCTTGGCCGACATGGGGAGCAATACCTCCAGCAGATAAAGATGTATTTTGGCAACGCTTTAAGGTAAACATATCATCAGTCTTTTTAAATATTTAATAAATGTGTATGTTAACAATGCAATGCAATTGATGATTTGTACTTTATTCGTTGTCGCAGAGGAAGGTTCAGTGGAGACTTGAGCATGAAGCTCAAATTCACACAAATTTTAACTCTAGAGCTTCACATAGGCTCTCAGAGATGTTTAGAGAGGCCAGGATTGCAGGACAACGACCTTATTGGCTTGGGGATGATGTGTGGAATCAATTGCTGACACATTGGAATTCTCCAGCCTATCGCAATAAATGTATTACAGCCCAAAGGAACAGAGCTTCCCCCAAGGGTGGGAGCCTACACACAGGCGGTTCCATTACTACTCATGAGCATGTCATTCATATGGTAATAAACTTCTCTCTTAAGTAATTCATCACACTCAGAATTTTAATAATTTATGCTTAAAAATTAACATCATATTTTGTTTTACAGGCACAAGAGCTTGGCTGATATGTGCACATTGATGAGGTTTTTCAACAAACCCATATCTGTAAAGGATCCAGCGAGTATGTTGATGAAAGATCTCGGAGGACCCATGTAAGCAACACTTTCATTACTTTTCCATAAAAGTATATTGTTGACCCTATTTCACTAATACCTTCTTGTTTACTTGATATGAATAATTTGAAAATAGACTTTCACAGGTAAGATCTGAGCAAGGCTCTTGTGTTGGTCCCTCAGATCCTAATGTTGATCCTACAACAGAAGACACAATTAGGACTCGGTGTTGGGTTGAGGTTGTTGGTGGAAAGAATAAAGGAAGAGTATATGGGGCAGGCCAACTTGTTGCAAACTCAGGTGCAAGCGGTAGCCTCAGGCGCCAACTATCTTCTTCCTCTTCTAGTGCTGAGGATGTTACGTACCTCAGACAAAGACTAGAAGTCCGTGATCAAGCTTATGAGGAATTAAAAGGCCAATTTCAAAACTTACACAATCTGGTCTTAACATTGCTGCCTCTTGACCATCGTGCCCTTCAACAACTTCAATCCAACATAACATCGTCTCAGCAGCAGCCCGAAGCAGTCCAACCCAGCACAGTCCAGCCTACAGCAGTGCAGCCCGCACCAGTCCAGCTCGCACCAGTCCAACTCGCACCAGTCCAGCCCACACCAGTCCAGCCTGCACCAGTCCAACCCGCAACAAATCCTGAGGACTCTAATTCGGATGACTACTTAGACTATTAGGACCAGATGTTAGAGTTACTCAGGACTATAGTTTTTAGTTTGATTGAGTTTTTCAGTTTGATTAATAATAAACACTTGATGCTTTCACTTATGTAATACAAATGACTGTTTGTAGTAGTATCGTTGAGTACTAGTTTTTACTTTGATTGAGTATAAACATTTGATACTTTTACTATGTTTATGTTTAATATTGGAGTTGAAGTAGATATCTACTATTTGTTTAGAATGGATCGGATATTATAATTGGCAGGTCTGTTTCTGAATGTTTCTGATTTGCGGGTCTGGTTAATTATGTGTGGTTTTGGCAAACATGCAGAACAGACTCTGCAGTCTGATGAATATTTACCGATGGCATTACCGACGGATGTATCCGTCGCTGAAACTCGTACAACTCTTTCCGACGGATCCTCCTTCTGTCGGGAATTACCGACGGAATTATCTGTCGGTATAAGAAGTCATTACCGACGGTTAATCTGTCGGTAATTACCCATGGATGACTTATCCGTCGGTAAACATTACAGACAAGCTTGTTACCGACGGATGATTTGCCGTCGAGATTCTGTCGAAAATTATCAGTTACCGACATAAATGAGTTTTTACCGACGGATGTGGACGTCGGTAAAATACGATTTTTTTGTAGTGTACAAACCTCAAATCAATGATCCTACCGATCAAAGTGAAGAATCGTGTGTCTAGGATCAAGTGTCAAAATTTCAACTTGATTCAATGATTAACGAAGTAGAAATCCTCATTTTACCAAGAGTATGCAGTGTAGGAAAACTGGGTAGACAACAAACTGGCCTCTGGAAATGAGAGTGTGGTGCCACACTCTAGTGGCTTCTATTTTTGGTTTCCAAAAGTAGCACCCAACGCCATGACAGATAGCAAAAACTCCTCCTTGAGCTTGATTTGTGAAATCTGACCTTCCTTGAGCCAATCCTTAGTTCAAAACATCTCTATAGTGATATATTTCTTAAATTGAAGCCTTACTACATAGAGAATTTCTTTAGCTCATTTAGAGTCACATACATACACAATTCAATAATTTTCATCATCAACAACAACATGATGACAAATTCAAATAGAAAAACATACCATATCATATTTTTCACTACCAACATACATTATTCATATTACAATGAAGAAACAAAATTTCAAGAACTCATACTACCAACACATGCGCGTTTATTTTTCTTATAACAAAAATAATACAATTTTAATTATAAAAATAAATATAAATAATTTTATTAATTAATTATGGATTTTTTTAAATGATTTTTATTTATATAGTTTATTATTTTTTATTTTTTTAATTTAAAAAATAGTTAAATTGTAGAAAAATATTTAATTTTAAAAATTAGTTTAAGTTAAATAAACGACAATTTGTGTAACGTCCCATTTCAAGTAGATAAATCCAATTTAATAAAACGTCACATACAAAATATCCAAGGAGTACGAAAATTGGTATATGAAGGTACACAGTATCCCAAACCTATTCATAACAAAAGAAAAGAGGCACCACACTGCCTATCATCAATACAATAGTTCAAAAAAATAGCACAAGTTTTTGTCTAGAACAAGAGAAATTATAACTAAATAAACTCCTTCAGTCGCGGGCCCCATAGTGAGCTCAATACCCATCCCTAACCATCAAGCTGCAACATATTTACTATCATTAACACTGTTAGGGGTTCTCACATCTTCTCACATCAATAAAATTGATGATCATCGCAAAAGGATAAGAACCACACACAAGCAATCAAACAAGCAAAAGGGTAAGCTACTATAACAGACCATTATATTATAACACCCAGCAAGTAAGTTCAAAACCAAACATAATCAACAAATATCCACACATGATATACCCAAACCACTTAAGACTTTTAGACTTGACTATCCGGATACATACGATGAGGCACCACCACCAAACTGTGGAATTACGTCCTAGCAGTGAGGCATTACCACGAGGCCTTCGCAAAATTACATCCTTACATGAGGCACCACCACGAGACCTCCGTGGAATTACGTCCTGGCCTTGAGGCACCACCACGATACCCCCCGTGGTACGTCCTTATGTTGAGGCGTCACCATGAACTCCCCCTAGGAGGGTCCACGAAATTATGTCCATTAGGTGAGACACCACCATGAACTCCCCCTAGGAGGGTCCACGAAATTACGTCCATTAGGTGAAGCACCACCATGAATACTCCCTATGAAGGTCATGGGATTACGTCCTACCCGCACTTTACCCATGTTTCACAAACCACTCTTAGAGTTCTCATGCACATCAACCTCATGCCAATATATATATATATTTACCAAACCAATCAAGCATATATCACACCAAGTCCATGCTAAACACATCAACTTACAATCCCAATATATCATATACAATACATACAACATCATGGCTTGAACCGTCTTAGGCGTACATCAATCAATCATGTGAAACATATATATATATATATATATATATATATATATATATATATATATATATATATATATATATATATACACACATACACACACTTAGAAATGCCAAATCTCGCTCAAGCTAAAGAGTCCTCGCTCAGGCGAGAGGAACCCCTCGCTCAAGCTACCTGCTCTCGCTTGGGCAAGACTGCAACAGGGAGCCCGTCGAGGTCTCGCTCAAGCTAGCCCAACTCGCTCAGGTGAGTGGCCTTCGCTTAGGCGAGCCCTCGAAACAGGGAGGGGAGTGAACTATTGTTGTTCTCGCTCAGGCGAGAGCTCCTCGCTTAAGCGAGAGCTTTCGTTTTGAGCGACCAACCCGCTCGCCTAGGCGAGTTCAACAGAGCTCACCACTCTCTCTCGCGTAGAAACATGTCCACATCATTATAGCAGTACAAACCACGCATTTTCATACAACTAATAATACATACCAACCATCCAGTACATAGAATCAACCGAACAGGCATCTAAAACATAAAAATAGTAAAGCCCTAACTTTCCTTACCTGGAAAGGGGTTATACGAGACTTCGACACTGAACCACGAAGCACAACAGCTCTAGAAACAGACTTGCAAAACTGGAAACAGTGAATAGAAACGGGGTTATTATGGAAACCCCAACAGTGACCACGAAACTAGACTAGAGAGGAAAATAGGAGTTAAAGAACACTTACGTGCAGTGGCGGATCTTCGACCAATATTTTGGGGGTGCCAAAATTTTGGTTGAATTACTCTTTTGTTTCATTTTTTGTTAAAAAATGTCAAGTTGGTCTTTTATTTTTTTTAGCCTCAATTTGGTCCGATTTTTTTAAAAATTGATGCAATTTGATTATTTTCATTAAATTTCTTGAAGCGGAGCAATGATTTTTTATCATGACTGACTCTAAGATTAGGTCAGTTACACAAACAAAGCAAATCATCTTTATTCACAACTTCAATTTTGATTAAAAAATCTTGATCTGATTTAGAAAATTTAACAAAAAATAACCAAATTACATCATTTTTTTTCAAAAATTGAGATCAAATTGGGACTAAAAAAAACTGGAGGACTAATTTCACATTTTTGAACGAAAATAAAAATTAAAAGATTAATTTCAAAATATTTATATAAACTGGTAAAAACATTGTATTTACTTATTTTAAGATAATAAAAAATAATAAAATTATAATTATTGTTAATATTATAATTATATATAAATACAAATAATTTTTATAATTTTATTATAATTAATTTTCATTTATAATAGTTAAGTTTCAAATAAAAATAGTCAAATAAAAAAATGATTAAATTAAATAAGTGATCACTTGAAAGATAATGTTAATAAA
>Ga0214543_1012956_pt1 | contig 10785 bp, 10 predicted proteins | sample CNSS2metaG_FD_160094 | JGI IMG/M metagenome (GOLD analysis project Ga0214543, IMG submission 160094) | Root nodule microbial communities from cowpea collected in UCLA plant growth center, Los Angeles, California, USA - CNSS2 | ecosystem: Host-associated > Plants > Roots > Nodule | place: USA...
TTTTGGTCCAACAATGCATACAAAATTGTAAGATAACATGGATTTGGCAATTCTCGAAAAACTTAACGCTGATATCTTTCTTGGGTATTTAATTTTCAATGGTAGAAGAATCAATAAAGGACAAATGGAGATCTCATTAACTTGTAAGCTATTGAAAAAGTGACAGCAATATGATGTTAATAGAAATATATACTTTTCATCTACAAAAGCAGCTTTGATACTAACATGTTTTGGTGAAAACTGGAAATATCAAGTATTCATGTCAGAACCAATGTAGATCTCTAGTCCGCCAAAAGTAATACAACAAAAATAATGCTGAACAGAAAGCATGTAAAAGATTACTTAAAAGTATATACATAATATCCAGTCAATCTATTCCGCAGATAAACATTAATTATAACACTAATGTGGAAACAATGCAGATCTACAAATACATATTTGCGTATAAAACATTAAAAAAAAGAATTGAGGAGAGAAGATGTTATCTCAGAATTGAACAAAAGAAGGACAAACTCTAATAAAGAACAACAAATGAAGTCAATACCTTGGTTATTGATAAGTAATCTGGCTGAAAACTTGTGCACAAAAGATTTATCGTCAAAAAAGCAAATAAGATTTCAATAAGGATACAAACTTGCTGAAGAAGCAAACTACAAATGGGCTCCAATTCGTTTAATTTATTAGACTAATAACATGGGTTTCGAAATTTGTTTTGTAAAACAATGCCTAACATGGATTTCAAAATTTCCAATAAACTTAACACTCATATACATATGAACTCATAGGAAGATGAAGTGCGTACCTTGCGATTGTTAAGAAATTTGGTAGAAAACTTGTGCATACAAAGATTGTGGTGAACAAAACATATCAGATTTCAATTTCAATACTGATAAAAACTTCATGGGGAAGCAAAGTAAAGATCTGATGGAATAAATTTAATACTTTATTTTATTAAAACTATATGACGTGTTGATATGCATTAATTATGAGCAGTGAAAGATCTGCACGAATATATACAAAATATATCGAGAAGTACAAACAACAATAACATTACACAGTTTTAAGACCAGAGTTTACAAATTATTAAAATTGAAAAGACGACGGAGAGTTTGGACGGTTGAGTATGGCATTAAGTAACTGCAAAACTGTCTTGAATAGCATAAAAAATGAAAAAAATATTACAAGTCATTTTAATCAACAGTTAAAAAATCAAATTTAAAATTAAAAAATCATTTTAAAAAAATACTAACTGATAAGACATTTTGGTGTCTGACATTAAATAAATGGCAAAGATATTTAATTGTGGAAAAAGATATGGAGCAGTGTTGAATTAAATGACAACTTTTTAAACTGGCAATAATATAGTTGAAAATGAACAGCATAAAACATATATATAAAACATCATAAAATAAAATAAAAATTCATACGAACAGTAAATGGATGTTCAGTCGCGATGATAATATTCATCTATATTAAATAGAACAATGACATCCTGGTTTCTGTTTTCACCGTCAACCTCAAAGATAACTATGTCTCTTTCCTCTAGTCCATGAACATCACAAAATTTTTTCCATCCACTGCCGATCTTGACAGACTTAGCCCTTATCAACAACTTGCATTGAACTTGTGCTTTTGGACCATGAAGGACAATATCTAACAATTGACTATTGCAAAAATATTTACATAAGTCTGAATTCAAATCCTGTAGAACAAAATAAGAAGAATTAATATAAAATCAAAATAAGGTATTAATAGAGAATATTAGGAGAGAAAACAACAAGTTTGGTCATGAAACCTTACCAAAAAACTTGATTTGCAGTTTGTTTTAGATAGTCTGAACTCAAAATGAATTAAGTTGGGCCTTGTAAGAGGAGCATTTGTTCGAACATGACTTCAAATTTTTTGAACATTTGACTCTGAACAATGTTGGTAAAGGTATATTTCAAAAGTCGAATTTCTAGTGTGTCTTAAATAACAAAGTTTGGGTGGTTGTAAATGATAAAAATTTCTTAGTTCACACAACCCTTCAGTAATCCTTGGATTATAAATATCCATGTTGAAGGTAACATGGTGAACATTACCCTTGTTATCGGAAATAGTCTAACGTTGACCGAGTTCATGGCGTAAACAAACGGTTCACGAACCCAAAATCCTTGTCAAAACAGGAAGACCATCAAAACAAAACAAAAGAAAATCATATAAGAATGGTAGTCAAAATTGGAATATGTGAAATATTACACAAACCTGTTCTTCGAGGAAAATAACAAAGAAACCACCCTTCCACTTGGCAGAAAGAATGGAACTTTCACCAAGTATGCATTGTTTAGTGGTCATCTGTTAACCTAAAAATGAAATGGAGAAGAAGATGGTATTAGGTAATGTATTCTTATATTTGGTGATTAGGACATGCGTACCTTTATGTAATGGAGAAGAAGTTGAAAAAAGACAGGGTGTAAAGTGAAATGTTGAAACGATTGATGAGAAACGATGATCATGAAACATAGAAGATAAAAAGAGTGTTGGTGAAAGAAATCTTGAATAAGAACATACATACCTTTCTAAAATGTAGAAGATAAAAGCTTGTTGTAGATGATGATAAAAGAAGACGATGCAGAAACGAAGAAGATAAGAGCTAGATAAGAGAAGTGAACTGAAAAGACGTAATGGTGATCAAAGAGACTTCTGATAAAAATATGAAAGAGAGCAATTGAGATATCTTGAAATTCGAATGATGATTTTATTGAGAAGTAAAACCTCCACACTGATCAACCATCGTAATTATTATTCATTAGTAGATAATTTAAAGGTTGTGAAAGAGAGCAGTTCAGAATTTTGAAATGTGAAAAGACGTAATGGTGAGCAAAGACGGTGCTGATTAAAATATGAAAGAGAGCAGTTGAGAATTTTGAGATTGCAATCATGATTTTATTGAGAATTGAACACCAGTTGAAAACCTGCACCATGATCAAGAATCTGAATCAGTTCAATAATGAAAATGTGTGGAAGATGAAGCAGCAAATTAAATACATATAACACTGGTTCAATAATCATTACCTCGAGCAGTGCGAATATTAATGACTCTGAATATTGATTGACACTGTAATATTATTTAAATTATTTTATATAAAAAAATTAAATATTAAAGGATTAGGTTAAATTCGAATGATGTAGGCAACCGAATGTTCTGAGAATTAAAATTTCATGTTTACGTTAAACTCTTTTTTAAAAAAGAATAAATAATATTTAATGTTTGGACTGCTGTTTTAATTTTGAATTTAGATGGCATGATAATTAATTTGATTATTTCAAATTATAATTATCATTTATTGAGATTAGTTTCTAAAATCTGATTTCATATTTTTTATCAAAGAACTGCGAAATTAAAATAACAAAATTAAAAAATATACAAAATATATAGCGATAAAAAGAAAAAACACATAACTTGATATATCAAGTTTAAATTACAAAATATACATCCACATACATAAACATATTAAAGTTCAGTTTAAATTTAAAAACACATAACTGCAATATATATATATATATATATATATATATATATATATATATATATATATAAGAAGTTCCAAAACAAAATAGCATAGTAAATGTTCAACTTTTAAACCAAATTAAAGGATAATGAACTTTGATATGAATGTTTGGTTTATCGCTTTCAACTTCAAAAAAGAGTTTCACTATGATCCTCTGCAAATAGTTCATGAAGAGCACAAAAATTCTTCCAGCCAACTCCTAACTTTACAGACCGGCATCTTATGATCAATTTACATTCAACTTGGCACCTTGGTCCGTGTAGAACAACAGATGAAAGTCCACTATTTTGAAAATAACTCGCAAATTCTTTTTTCAAATACTGGAAACATAATGTGAAGGCATATTACTTATTAAGGCTTAATAAGAAGGAATGTAAACAAATAATTAAAAAAAAATTAAAACTAACCAAGTGGCTGGCTTTAGAGTAGTATCTAGATAGTTGAACTTGAAAATGAATTAAATTTGACATACTGAGAGGACGACAAATGCAAATATGGTTTAGGAAATTCGCTCGGAGTAGTGAGTCTGTAGAACGCTTAGAGACGTGGAGTTGGAAAGAAGTATTTCTGACGTATTTGAACAAAACCAATTTGTCAGACTTATCTGCATAGAAAGATATTAAATCATTCCAACCTTCGGTAATCAGTGGAGTGTGAATATCCATGTTGTAGGTAACATGGTGAACATTACTTTCGTAATCAACAACGGTTCACTCTGAACCAATGTCCTTCCCATATCGTATTATGAACAGTTGGTCGACGTGTCCAAAAGCCTTCACAGATTAGCAAGGGAAGAATAAAGAAATCAAAATAAAGATAAAAAATAAATGTCAAGGAATAAAAAAGAAACCTTGTCCTTAAGAAACATAGTAAGGAATCCGCCAATAAGTTTTGCAGACAGTATAGATTGTGGGGTCGCGATGGATGCCATTGCCATTGCACGATAATAGATTGGTGATGAAGAAGATTAGTAAAAGAATATAATAGTTAAGAGAAGAAAAAGAAGATTTGTCACTCGGTAGTTGGTAATGCGTAACATAGGTTGGGAATATATATAAAGAGAATATGATAAGTCATAGCTGTTCGAAGAGTCCGTACTTACTGGATAGACTACTTCATAATTAATGCAGTCGCTTGGGAATAAAAAAATTAAAATGAATTACGAATTAAAAAAATATTAATTATAGAATGATAATTATAAAATGATAATTCGTAAAATGATAATTAACTTTTAAGAAGTTAATAAGATTAAGAATAAATAAAATTCGACTTGTTGAAAAAAAAAAAATAAAACAAAAAAAAGCGTTAACAAAAAAAAAATCGCGGTAATAAAGATAGAAGACTGGTAGCAATTTCTCTGGGGGCAATTTCTCTTCAGGTGGGGTCCGCCACACTCGTAGCAAGTGGGACCCTGAGATGCCTATGGTCAGTTTTAAGGCTTCTTCATGTGCCTCGCCTCTACGACATTCCTCTGATGTCGGATAACCGGACTAGGGCCTTTCTCCAGGTGTTCGGCACTCTTGGCCTGTTCCACCAAGACTGGGAATCTCCTCTCCCTCAAAGGTGTTACCACCTTCTTCAACTCATGTTTGAGTCCCCGCTCAAACTTCAAACACCTCCACTCTTCTTAATATTCTGTGAATAGTATCTCGCCAGATGCTAAAATTTATTCATGTACTCTTGCACTGTCATATCTCCCTGCTGTAATGCGAGGAACTCTGCCTCCCTGTCCTGTCTGGCTGTGTCGGGGAAATATTTCTCCAGGAACCGCGTCCTAAAGCTAATCCACTCCACCTGTTCACCTCGGGTCTGCATCTGCTATTGCATTCCCGTCCACCAATACTCTGCGTCATCATTCAATAGATAAGTGGCGAAAAGTAACTTCTGCTCATCAGGGCAATTCATCACTTTAAAAATCTTCTCACACTTGCGGAGCCAAGCATCTGTTGCATCTGGAGAGACCTTGCCATTGAACTCCGCTGGTTTGTGGCGCAAGAAGTCCTCCATAGTCGACACCCTGACAGGTGCAATGGCTGTTCTAGGCTGCGCTACCGCAAGTGTTTGCATCGCATCCACCATCCGGTGAATAGCCTCCGCGATGTCGTCAGCGCCACTACTCCTTCTCCTCCTGTTAGCAACCGTAGCCTGGATACGCCACATTCAACTGTTAAAAATCAATCACTTAGTCAAACAAAACCACTCACACCTTTTCAACATTCAACACAAACACACAACAAACAACCACATCAATAAGCTCACTCCCCACTAGCCCCAAAATATTTAAAAATATTTTCAAAAATTTTGCTCTGATACCACTTGTAACATCCCTAAGGAATATTACGAACTTTTAATAAATAGAAAAGAAAATTAAACACCTCATTTAATATACTGTCATTTCCCAAAACATGGGAAATTTAAACAAAATTATAACTGTAACGTAATCCAAATGTTCACAATTATTCTATTACAAAATTTACCAAAGTTCAACATAATTAAAGTTACATCAAAATCTTAAAACAAAAAAAAATGCTTTCAAAAGCCCAGGTAGCCCCTACTCTCCGCCTCTAGACATCTCCTGGCCCACCTGTCAAATCATCTGCTCCCAGATAACGAGTTACCCGATCATCGCCACACACACACAGAAAGGGTGAGCTATGCACAATATATAAACCGATACATGAAATAAATATGACACCCAACCCAAAATAAAGTGACTAAATATGTCATTTTTTCCAAATTACCCAACCATGATCTCATAGTCCTTCATGAGTCATATGCATGAACTAGATCTTGGGACTTCACTATGCTCCCACGAAACTAACTCATTCGTGGTCCAACCCTATGAGCCTATCTCGCTCATTGTCCTGCCCTACAGACTCCTCGTCTGTAGTAAAACATCCAAGTCTTCTCAACTTGGACCCTGACACACACGCAATCACCATACTATGGACTCTTCGTCCAATAGTAGCCGACGGGAACATAACAGTTCCTTGCCCATCATGCGCCCGACACATGTAATTACTATACCAAGGACTCCTCACCCATTAGTAGCCGACGGAAACTCAACCAGTTCCATGCCCATCATGTGTCCAACCATCCAGCACATCCCAGACCACTATTGGACTTAGTCCTTCAAGCCCAAACACTACCCCACATGCATATACTTCCTATACTTAGGATAAAACAGCCAAATCACACATACAAGCACACATAAACATGAAAATTTGCATAAACTTGCTTAAGCTAGGGACTCTCGCCCAAGCTAAGCCCTCAGCCTCGCTTAGGCTAGTTCACCTCGCCTGAGTGAGCTTAAGACAATGGCTTCTCCACGTTATCTCGCTTAAGAGGCAATTTACTTACGATACTTAGTTGACATTCAAAAAAAGTATCTAATGATTTATGAATTCAATACATCCTTATTAGTAGAAAGACGTATATTCCTGTTTAGTAGGGGTATTTTAGTGATAGGTTCTATAGGAACTGGACGATCCTATTTGGTCAAATACCTAGCGACAAACTCCTATGTTCCTTTCATTACAGTATTTCTGAACAAGTTCCAGGTTGGGGGTTCGATTCCCACTGGCAACAACCCACCCAGTATGAATGGACGGAGAAGGGTGAGGGGTTGGGGTGCATCGGGCTGTAGTAACCTAACATGCTCTGGGCGTGGTACGCCAGGGATGTTACACGAGCCACTCTCGCCTATGTGAGAGTGCCAGGGATGTTACACGAGCCAATCTCGCCTATGTGAGAGTGTCCTTAGCTCATAACTCAAACTTCTCGCCTGGACGAGAAGTTGCACTCAAAATGGCCCAAATTTCGCAATCTCTGTCGCTCAACTTCAACACAGGTCACCTAAATGCACATTTTGTGATAACCATTATAATCTTATGACTATATTATCACTCACCATTCACAATTACATTACCAAAACAAAATAATAATAAATCAAATGACACATAATTGGCATACATAAGACTTGAACCCAAGTCCTTTGACACAATCAAAGTACTCTCAACCACATGAGCAAGCACTTTTCCACATCACATCAAACAATATTTAATGCCATAAAGGCTCTTTCTTCCCACATTTATTAATTAATTAATTTTCACGGGTCTTACACTTTTCGATGGACTAAGAAAGAGCGACAAAAATCAGAAGAAAGTCGTGCAAGAGAATGAGAAAGTGAGAATGAGAAGAATATGAAGCGAGAATGAGAAATGAAAAGTCAGAAAGAGAGAGAAGAGGTTTAAGAGAGAGAATTGAATATGGAATTTGAAAGTGGAGAGAGAGGAAAAAGAAGCGGTGGGATACATGGAGAAAGTGGAAAGAGAGATAATTGATTTTGTTTTTGAATATTTTTTCCAAGTGTAAAAAAAGGAGAGTGTGACATGTAAGCGTTTTTTCTTTTTTAGATAAAATTTTGTGAATTGAAATGTGTGATATATAGTATTTAATTGAAAAGGTTGCTATTTGTTAGTTCCCATTTGTATGTTGATATAGATTCAATAGAACCAAAACTATACAATAAAGAAAATGATATCATGCTTCTAATATAATTATTTTCATATCATGGATTTAAATATAATTATTTTCTTATAATAAAATATTCATCCTCATTACTAAAATCATTTCAACGAATATAATAAAACAACGTCAATAAAATAAAATATATTAAAGTGTTAATAAGGAGACCACATGCAATAAAATAAAATATACTTTGATCATAATACTAAGAGAACTACTTTTAGTTATTTTAATAGAAGATAAAATATCCATAGTAAGGATTTTTTTCGTTTTTTTTTAAATTACTAAAATGGATAAATTTGAAAAAAAAAATATGAAAGTGGATAAGTCATATCAGGATAACACAATTTCAATATGAAGAAGTTGTGTCAAGGTAGCACGACTTTAGTTCAAAACATTTTTAAAGTTGAATTCATGGTAAGTTGACGCAACTTTAGTTCAAAGTATTTTAAACTAAAGTTATGTCATCTTGGCACAACTTCTACCAAAATCAAACTAAGTCATGCAAACTTAGCACTAAGGATATTAATAGGGCGAGTATGGTACGAGTAGTAGCTCTCTTGTACCCTACCCGCTCAATAAATATTTGCCTCATACTCATCCCCATATCATTGTGGGTATCCATTATACGGGTACTCATATATTTTTTTAATATTCACGGACACCTATGGATATTTACAAAAAAAAATATATTTAACAACATATTTTAACCATATATTCAAATAAAATATAGTACCTAACATTCATAAATTTCAAACAAAGTTCAAATAACCAATTTTGGTTAAAATACTTCGTTAGTTCTCGTTTTTGTACCAAAATCTCAATTTGGTCCTCGTATTTTTATTAGTCTCAATTAGGTCTACATTTTTATAAATTAGTATCAATTAGGTACTTTCTGTTAGTATAGAACTAACACCGTTAAGTAGGTGTCACGTGTCAGCTTCTCGTTTTTTTGAATTTTTTGAATTTTTTTTAAAATATTTATGCCACATGTCACGCCTATAGTGTGCCACATGTCAATCTAATATGGTGACACATGTCAAATTATTGTATGGATCTCAATTTGGTCCTCATATTTGTTAATTTGATTTGATTTGAGTCCCAAATATTTTTAAAAATTTTCAATTTCAGACGCTCCAAATTTAGACCAAATTTTACTTTTATATGATGTTATGATTATTTTTATTAAAATTGATATTTTTATTAAATATTTTAATAATATTAATTGTATTTAATATTAAAATTTTTAATATATTTATTTTAATTTGTTATAAAATTGTTTTAAAACTTTACATTTGAATTTATAAAATTATTATTTTTAAGCCAACTCTAAAATATTGTTGATATAGAATGTTATACAAATATTTCGAATATAAATTTATTAATCTATATATTTATAATTTTAAAATAAAGTTTGAATAAAGTTTAATGTAAAATATAAATGATGACTGCGTATTTTTGCCCTCATTTAATGTTTAATTATGGGGATTTAATTGAATTTGTGTGCTTAAAGAGTGATTTAATTGACAATTCTGATAATTAGGCTTTTTGAGCTTGTATGATAAAAATGTCTTAAAAAATGATTTTTAGCTGCATAAATTATTTTTGGATATTTTAACGTTTGTTGATGCAACTGAAGTTAAGATTAAGCTCATTTGGGAAAATAAATTGATTGAAGTTACAAACCACCTTTAAATAAGGTTGAAATTAGCAAGTTATGGAAAAATCACTTTTGCACCCCCTAAATTACATATACACTCCCCTTTTCCAAATAAGCTGTAAAAAATCTACTTCTACACTCCTATCTTTTTCTATTTTCACCCCTCTTACCACTTAAACTCCATTCACTCAGATGTTGCCATGTGACAATCCTCAACTTTTAAAATTAGCCAACCAGAACAAGCCACGTGGCATTAATCCTTGCAAACACATCTACACCAATGAAACACTGCCATGTCATCATCTTCCTCCATCTCCCAAAATGGAACCCTAACCCTAATTTTCCTCCTCTCCTACCATCACCATGGCAGCTGCCAGCCACCATTCACGGACCTCGCCGGCAGACACCACACACCATCACCATCACGCTTTTTCATCTCTGCAGCAACCAATTCGGCCACGGCAACCACCATCTTCACTGCTAAAGATTTGCGCAAACTCCATTGCAGCACTTGCGACTCCAACCATGTCCACCATAAACGCATCAGCAGCGTTCACGCACCTTTAAGCAGGCACGCCGAAAATGAAATGGCAGCAGCCACTATGAAACCACCATCCTTCACGTTAGCAAGTATGTTGCAGTAGCAAACCCTAAGTGAGGAGAGAGAATTGGCCTGATGTGAGAGAAGAAGGAGATGCCATGTGTCAGCTTCTCAATGGACAGCCAAATGGTCAACTAGTCAAATTCTGGTTAAATATTCAAATCTGGTCAAAGACTGGTCAAAGAAGGGGGTTTAAATGCAAATATTCATCTTTTTGGATTTCCCAGCAAATTTGGACTACAGGATTGAAAATGGGTTATTTAGAAAATTAATAAAAATATTATTTGGTGATAATTTATCAGATATCTTTAAATAATTTATTTATTTAATTATATCATAAATTATTAACCAACTATATTTGTCAAATAGTTTATATCTCTCCAAATATCTTTGAATATTTATCTTTATCTTTATTTTAAAAGATATTTGAGAGGTTTTAGCAACAG
>Ga0214543_1012959_pt1 | contig 10782 bp, 7 predicted proteins | sample CNSS2metaG_FD_160094 | JGI IMG/M metagenome (GOLD analysis project Ga0214543, IMG submission 160094) | Root nodule microbial communities from cowpea collected in UCLA plant growth center, Los Angeles, California, USA - CNSS2 | ecosystem: Host-associated > Plants > Roots > Nodule | place: USA...
ATTTGTTGCACTATTTCCCTTAAACCATTCAGATTGCTATCTATAACCCTGATAGGTAACTTCTTCTTCAAGGCATCTGACCCTAAATTCCCTCCGACTTGAAATCCCATGTTAATTTCTTTTGTTTTTTTTCAAACTCAATCACAGCCTTAAAATTTCGGACCTAGAATCATAAGAAATGTTATGGCATGGCATGACAAAATACATGTTATGCATGAATAAATAATCAAAATGCATGTACGATGATGCCACGAAAGAATGTACAGACGCATGACTTCATTGCTAATTCAAATAAAGCGAGAAAAATAAGATGAGAATTAAGATAATGCACATGTCTCCCCTTGTGCCTTATCAGAGGTTCGACGCCTAATGGTCCTAAGGTAAAATATATGCGCTTGCCAGGATGGTTCCCTAATACTTAAGGATCAAGGTCACTAGAGCTATGGTCCACTTCTTGACATTTCCCACAACAGTTGGTAGACAACAAGATGTGGGAGTACCAACGAAGTAAACAAACTCTAGCTGGGGTTCTCACAATGATTTAACAAGTTTATTTATATAATAATAATTTTAACAAATTTAGGATTTACCCACACTTGTGTCACATAAGTCTCTTTGTTGTTTTCATCCACCATCTATACTCCTTTTTTTCCCTTCTAACAACCATTTCCTAACTCATACCACCAAGCTCCATGCCTTTTTCTTGCTTTCATTCTCAACCGTATCCTATCATACACATGCTCTTTTACCATCATACAAATCATCAACCCTAGTGTTGGACAACATGGATTGCCTCTCTCTCTTTGGATTGTTTAAATATTCATACACATGTTTTCCCTAGTTCACAAACAAACAAAAGAGGGAAATATAAGACCAATATATGATATGTTTTATAGAAAGTAATTTAATAATGTATTTGTCGCAACCGGAATCGCGACGGGAAGGCGAAACGAAAAAGAAAACGGGTTTGAAAAAGAGATTTGGAGTCGCCACCATAGTTATTCTGGAAAACTATGGAAAATCATGAAAATAAAGCAAGTCTGCGAAAACCATATTTTGGATTCGGGAGTCGGTTACGCGTAGGGAAAGTGCTAGCACCCTATCGCGCCCGCCCGAGGGCGATACCTTTAATTAAAAATACAAAGTTGATGTGGTTTTCAAAATATTAATTTTCCCCGAAAATAGTAAGACAAAAAGAAACAAAAATATATTTTTTTAATTTTTTGGGCTCGACAAGGATTGATCTTGGTCCTACGTATTCTCATTAAAAATGAGAAATCAGGGTTACGTAGTTCTTTAAAAGATATTTAAAAAAAACAATTGAGAAAAAAATTGATTTTTGTTAGAGGTGAACCTGATAAGGACTGGCCTTGCTCCTACGTATTTCACGGTGGAGAATCAAGGATCACGTAGTTCTATAAAAAGATATTTTGTTTAAAAACGTTGATGTTTTTATATTTTGAAATTTTATATATTTTTTGATTTTTTTGAATCATTTGAAAACAGGTGTCATACGATGCGAGCGATCGGACAGACACTAAAAGGGGAAAAAAACTATTTTTGGTATTTTTGAAAAGGAGTGTCACACGGTGCGAGCGACCGGACAGACACAATAAAGTGAAAGAGAATATTTTTTCATTTTTTTAGACTTTTTTCTATTTTTTTTTGTAATTTTTGATAATTTTCAATTTTTTTTATAAATAAAAAGAAAAGAAAAGAGAAGAAATAAATAAATAAAGAAATAAAGAAATAAAAGATAAATAAATAAATAAAAAATTAATAACAAAAAAGGACAATTTAATTAGAAAAAGAAAGTAGAAAACAAAATATAAGAGTATATGAGTAATTAGTGGGAGGTACATGAAGTAAATGAGGTGTGTTTATTAAGGGTTGGGGTGCAGTAAATAAAGTATAAAACAAACCTAAAATAGGAGTAAAAAGTGAGTGTGGGAGTTGGTAAACTTAGGGGTGCAGAGAGTATATTGGACATGCCCAACTGAAATACAAAGAAGGGGTGTATGGATAAGAAGTGAGAGGTGCACGAAGAAAAGTAATGAGGAAACATAACAGAGTATATGGGGTGTGGATGAGGTAAAAAAAGGGGTACGTGTGGTAATTCAAGGCCTGTAGCCCCTTTTTTTCTTTCTCAGAAAACCCTAAAGCTAAATCTTCTTCTCCTCACTATGGCAGCCTTCTCTTCTTCGTTGCCGCAAGCCATCCCGACACCAATGGCAGGTGCTGCCGTCGCACTTCCCACGGACGGCGAGAGGCGCCACCGTCATGGCCAGTCACCGTCGGAGGTGTCACTGACGAGAACCGAGCTCCCCGGATCATCTCCTTTGTCGTTTCTCTTCCGCACGCGAGATAGGCCAGATCCCGGAGCTCCGCCATCGCACACCATGCCGGTCCAACCTCGTGTTCGTCAGCTCCGACTGCCGCGACCTGGACTGCCGCCACGATGCTACTGCCGCTTGCAGAGAGCACCGTCCGAGATGCCGGCAGCTACTCCTGTGGTTTTGCTTTTTCAATCTGTGTTGGGTTGTGATGACGAATCGTAGGGATGGGTTGTAACAGAAACAATGTGGTTTCTATTGATGATGAAGAAAGGGTGTGGTTGTAGTGCAGAATAAGAGTCCAAAATATAATAGGGGTTTATGATGAGGGTGATGATGGGAGAGTTTGTGTTGTGCAGAAATAATGGGGGCGGAGTGAAAATGAGAGGATGAGTGGGGACAACGAAGGATGATGGAATGCAGTACGGATGACCGTGTGAGTACTGCTTTCAGGTCTATGTTTTATTTTTTATTTTTATGCAGGTGTGACATGAAGATGATGGTGAACCAGAAAGTTAGTGAAAATGTGTTACAGAATATAACTGTTGATGAAATTTGTTTGGGTTCTGGTTTGGCAATTTCTTGCAGGTAGAAGGTGATGAGGGAAAGATGATGGTGGCGAGAGAGATTGAGGGTGAGGTTATTTTCCAGCACTCATTTGGGCAGCAGTAACACCCAAACAAGAACATATCTTAATAATGACAGATAAAATAAAAAATAAAAATAAAATAAAATAAAAAAATAAAAAAAAAAAACATTGTGCTCTGTTCTTTACTGTACCAGGTGCGATGGGAATAAACAAAATGAATAACAGATGTAACTATGCTCATCTCAAACCATCTTTCACCCATACATTCATGAACATCAATATCAAATCACGTTAACATAAGCTCTAATTCATACACCCATGAACATCAACAGCAACATCAAGTCACGGTAACATAAGCTAAGGAGGAGTTAACGTGAAAATAAAACTTAATGCACTAACAGTTTGCTTCCGTTTTCAAATTTGACTCCTTCTCTCCCTCACTAATTTCTAGTGCCCAAACCCCTCTCTGTAGTAATCCCAAAAAAAAAGACCCCTCCTCTCATGAATCTTCCCCTTTTTATTGTGTAACCCTCTGCACCTTCCAATTTCGAAATTTGGGACAAGACTGAGAGCAGATGTTGCTTCCTGCTCCTTCAGCCTTCATGACCATGCTACAGGCCCTTCCCAATACAAAACCATGATAGCATAGCATGCATGGATCTGACAACAAGAGACCTTACGTTACCTTCTTCTTTCCCCTTTTTCCTTTTCTCTTTTTTTTTTTCTTTTTTGTTGTTTTTTTCTGTTTTGTTGTTTTTTTTTACTAGAATGAGAAACGTAAAACAAAAATGGAGATGTAATAATAATAATGTAATAATACAAATAATAAGCCCAAATAAATAAATAAAACAAAATAATAATAATAATAAAATAATAATAATAAAATAAACATAGATATTTATTTATTTATTTTCTCAAACTAAAACATATATTTTTTTCTTTCATTAATTATTTATTTTTTTATTCTTCTCAATTGAACTTTAATTAATTAATTTTTTATTATTTTTATCATTATTACCCGGACGAAATTGGGTGTTGACAGTATTTTAACTAGGTAATTTAAGAAAGTAATTTATTTGGATTTTTAGATGGTATTTCAAAAATAGTAAAATAACAAATTTTTAAATTCACTAAAAAATTATAATTAATTACTTTCCCTGTATACCTGAGAATCCCTCTTTTCATTAAAACCCAATTTGATTTCTCTTAACTTCATTCACCAGCAAAACCCTAACCCTTTTCTCACGACTTCATCACTCTCCATCTGAAGCAATGGAAGCTCACGAGCGGCAACCGAAAACCACGAACCATTGTAGTCAGCAACTATCTATCTTTCCTTACTGATGTGATCTCTCCTTCCTCCCTATGATTTGTGTTTCTACTTTTCGGTACAGTGTCATCGACTCCGGTGAACCATAATGGAACAAAAACAAAAACAAAAACCTGTGGAAGAGCAATTTGGAATGCTAGCAGTCGGCAAAGGACATCCTATGGAACATGGTGTTTTTAGTGATTTGCACATCGATGTTGTGGTAGAGCATTGTGAAGAAGTCGAGCGTGTTGTCTCGGACGTGGAATTTGGGGGTTTTGGGTTGCAAGGCTTGGTTCGCTCTTACTCTCTCTCTCTCTCTCTTTCTTTCTCTCTGTGTTGGTTGAGTTTTGAGGGAGATTATGGTGAAATTTTTAAGGTAAGGGAAGCTAATCTCTTATAAATATAATTAATGCTTTTGCATGTACTACATTAGTTTGAATTGGTTTAATTAGTATAGCTAAACATTTGTATTGAACTACAATTGTGTTGTGAATGATGATAGTAAGGTATTGAGAGGGTAGGTTATGTTGGAATTAATTATCCTGTTATTTGAGCTATTGGTTAATTTGAATTAGTTTGATTGGTATAACTAAACATTTATATTGAATTGCAATTGTGTCGTGAATGATGATTGTAAGGCATTGAGAGTGTGGGTTATGTTGGGTTTAAATATCCTATGATTTGAGTTATTGGTTGATTTGATTGGTATGTGCCTTGTAATTAACAAGGATGTGTGAAATTGTTGTATTGGATAAATTGTGCTATGAAAATTGTATAGAATATGTGATAAAAGAGTTATGGTAGAAAAACTAAGGAATGAGTGTGATTCTATGAATTTTATGATTAAGTTATCTTTGTATGCCACACATTTTATTGATGATTGTATTGAGTTATGTTTGATAACGTAGGATTATTTGTGAAAAATCTAGTGTGTATTGGTCATCAAATTAGTTATTTCTAAGGGGAATTCTAATATAAGGTGAGTCCAAGTGTATTGAAAGGGGATTCCGAGAGTGAGATTATCTTGACTCAACTAGTATATTATTAATGAATATTCCGAGAGTCGAAGGAGGCTCCACATGGAAGACAATATGATATGAAAAAAGATCATACTTATGGAGCTAGTGGGGTTAACCTTGTCATGGCTTGGTTGGGACATTGGTCCTGAATGTTGGAACATCACTGGAGGATTTGAAAGCAAGCATGACAGGTGCAGAGTTTCACAAGTCCATTCAATACACTAGTCTTCCTGAAGCGGCGTTTATACATATGTTGTTGTTTGAGCCATTTTTTTATCTAAGATTTGAATGAGCTGATAGATATAGTTGTAAGGATTAACTATTGATCATTGATTTTGATGAATGTGAACTATTTTGTGATGGTTTTATGGAGAATGTTCATTGAATGAAATAACATGAGAATTTTAGTAAAGGAAAACTGAGAAAGACTAAGCTATGAACTGAGTTTTATTTTCGAAATATGTTTTCATTATCTTTATATAAGTTACACTATTAGATATATTAGTTTCAATAAGATTTAAAAAATGTTGCTAAAGCCTAAGAAAATGTTGCCATTTGCAAAGGTAACATTTATACACATGTTGTGTATAGTGCATGTTACCAAAAGGTTTCATTAACATTTTTATGTATTATTAGCATCACTTTTTAAAATGTTACCAATTAGCATCTTTACTAACATTATAAAAATGTTGCAAATTTAATATTTTTGTAACACTTTAAAAATGTTACCTATACATCTTCTAATATTTAAAAAATGTTACCTATTAATTTTCTAACATTTAAATAAATGTTTCCAATTATCTTGTTTTGTAACAATTAGAAAATTTTACAAATTGTCCTTTTGTAACATTTTAAAATTGTTACAAACTATTTTGTAACTTTTACATTCAGATTTAGCAAACTAGTTGAATGAGATAGGATTGAATTTGGTTGTTATAAAATCTAGGGAGGAGAAAGAAAAAGAAACATGTATTGCTAAGATTGGAGTGCCAGGGATATCAAAACGTTGCCAAGATTGCTAAGATTGAATTTTCTCAGTTAAACATTATCATATCCAATAAAAGGTTTAGATTAAAGATGTCAAAACGTTCAATACTTAGCCAGCTAAGGCTTACTGTCACACCCGATACCAACATACTAAGATACACAATATAGTGTCCTAAAGAGAAATACTTAATTCAACATATAAAACCTTGAAATATTTACCCTTCAAAGCGACAAATCTATTGTAGAATCATTTACACATTAAAGTGTACCTAAACCTACTCCATTAACTTCATTCTTTTCATGTTTGGCTAAGAGTTTACTCATTCACACAATCTTAAAATCATTTTTATATTAATGAATGGGCCAAATCTCTTTAGGATCAACCAACATTCCAACAATGGCAGCACATATGGCATCCTATTTTTCAGTCATGGCTACCCTAGTATCAAGAAGGATGACAAGAATCATAGTTCTACACTAACAAGAATAAAAATAAACAATTATTATTCATACCACTCTAGCTCCACATTGCCTATTATTTTGGCTACAACTGAAACCACTACACCCACTATTCAAAGATGCACTGATATTCACATTGTAACATCCTCTAGCCACTCTGCACCATAGAGTGCTATGGATAATTACAAATGAGTATTAAATTATATCCCATCACAAATGAAAATATAAGAGATCTGCTATACTACTGGAAAATCTATCTCCTAAAATAAACATTGAATTTCATCTCAAACAACCAACTTTCCCGCAAAGCCCCCAAAAGAATGATTTAAAAGCAATATACCTAGTTCATTTTCCATCGATTATATAAGAAATTCTTCTTATTTTTTGTAAAAGAGAAACCACAGGAACAATATGCCAATAAGAAACAAGGAAATGAAACAAAAGACATCAAACAATGAAAATATTGGCTAACCAGAATCAACGAATTTAATTTCCCTCATGGTGGAATCATGAGACCTCAATGATTTAGTAAAAAAACTGAGCAAATTTGGATGACAAACCATACTGAGCTATAAATTTTAAAAGGGATTAAAATAGGAAACAATAAAAAGTAGGACCTACCTGTCTAGGGCCTCTTCAAAGCCATCTATGTTAACTTCAAAATAATAGTTGGTGTGTTCAGATGATGTAACAACATTGGTACTTCCTCCACGCCGCATTAGAAAGGCAAACACAACAATTAAGCCAAAAAAATTTCTTTGACAAATTTAATAATATTTTAAAAAATAATAATACATCAATGGAATTGCTCCATCTTTAAAAGACGAAGTCAGGAGGGAATTGGTCTCTGCTCAAGGCATGAGCACTAGGGTGGACTATCAGAAGGACTAATCATATAACTGCAAAAATCTTCATCATCAACCTCATAATCTCTGCTTTTCTTCTTAATGTTGTGTTTTGTTTTAAAGTTATGACCATGAAACAAAAATGACAAGGACACAATTTTAATGCATATAAATAGGTAAAAATAATGAAAATATATTTCAATTACACAATTTCAAGTTTCGATTATGACCTCCTGAGATTCTATATGACCAAGTTTCCAAGGATCTCCTGAATGCTTAATGGAAATTATATGGCTTGCTTCAGTTCCCCCACCATGTCCACAAATCTACAAATTGATCACATTATGATGTGTATGCTTCGCAAAGGGGGGAATGTGTAACATCCCGACCAGATATTACGAATTTAATTAATAAAATAAAGAAATAATAAATAGGCGTCATTTATTAAAACATCATTTCCCAAAAACACAGGAAATTTAAAGCTTTATTACGTCATTATAAAATACCTCAATTCCATAATTATAAAACTCCATTACAATATCAAAGTCTAGTAATGTAAAAGATTACAATTTATTCAAAAACATAATAAAATATGGTAAAACTCCTCCCAGTCTAGCCCCCACTTCAGCTCTATGCCTCACCAGATCCACCTGCAACATCCTCTGCTTTTGTGTACTGCATACACGATCATTGCCAAACACAAGCAGATAGGGTGAGCTAACAGCTAAAATAATCATATATATATATATATATATATACACACACACACACACAAACACACACCTACCAGTGACAACTGGTAGAGCACGTGCGGGAAACCATGCTACAGACCACACTCAGTAACGCCAGGTGGAGTTCCCAATACGAATAACATTTGTAACGTCCCAAGACTACCAAACTCATCAATTTAATACTGAGGAGGGCATCTAACTAGACCCATCCGTACGTGGTACAACACGCACACTCACACCGACAACACTAACCAACTTAAGCCACAACTCAAGAGTTCCTCGTGTTCATCCGCCATCCCGAGCCACAACTCAAGAGATGCCATTCCAAGCCACAACTCAAGGAATGCCACGTGCTTAACCCTTATCCAGAGTAACAACTCAAGGGATACGTTCCGAGCCACAACTCTAGGAACACTAGCAAGCTGACCTTTGAGATATCATCAAAGCCTTGTAGATCACGCACATCCAAAACAAGCAACACAATTTCTGCTGCAGCAATATAGCATGGCGCTGCTCACGAGTCGCTAGGTACTACACGCTCCTAGATCACCTGGCGGTAAGCGGGGCTCACGTGCCGCCAGGCTCCAAGCGCTAAAGTGTCCATTGATCTGCAGATATCGCTTGGTGGAACCTCTCTCACTGTCAGGCACCACTCGCACCAGGACCCCACTACTTTTGTAGCTATCGCCTGGCGGGGCAATATTATTTTATTATATCTAAGTTTATATAAGTTTACCGTCTCTAATGAACTTTTATTTTAAGTAATAATTAAAAAAAATAATTTTATCTAATAAATTACAAAATTTTGAATTTAAGTTTTTGAAAAATATATTTATTTATATTTTGCTTATGTTAACTATGAAATAGTTTTAAATCTTCTTTCTATCATGTCTTTGTAACTATATAGTGTTAATACAGGTAACATAAGTGATTTGATGAATATAATTCAATAGTATTTTAGATAATGTGACAAACTTTTTAACTTAACAATGTAGGCAATAAACATAAACTTAACACAGGTAACATTATAGACTTAAATAAAAATGTTATCTGAAATATATCTAAATTTAAAAGAAAATATTGGCTACTTGAAATAAAATAAATAATATATTGTAAAAGTTATTCATTTAAGGATTAAAAAATAATTTAGAAGTAGTAATGATTTTAATGGTGACACTCTACTTCTTTATTCATAAAAAGTTCAACTTTAAATATATTTTCTATTAATTAAGTTTGATTTCATAAGAATCAACATCTTTCTAAAACTTTTTTTAAGCGCTTTCTTTGTCTTATTTCTAAATCTCTAACTCTATCTTTCATTTGTTTGAAATTAGAGTGCGCCATAAGACTCTTGCGTCGAGGTTTACAATCCTACTTGATCAAAATCTTAAATAGAGTAAGTTAATCTTTTGCCATTCTTTTTGTCCTTTTAAGAAATGTGATACATATGGGTATTTTTTGTTGGCATGTGGCGTTTAAGGTGTCAAGATGAATCTTTGTTTGGTTAGGATTGTTAAGATGTGTTTTGATCGTTGATCAAAGTTTTCTTTGTGCAAGTAGAGAAACCTATGTGAAGTAGATTTTGTGGGGAGCACCTAAGTCTAGAAGCATCTATCCAGGTAAGAGAAACTAGTACTAATTGTATACTTGCTCATATTTGTATTAACTTGTGTATTGGTTTCAATTGAGATGATGTGATTGGAAACTAATATGTGATGAACAGTGTGGAGTGTTTGTAAATTCTATGGTATGGGTTGATATGTCATATGTTGTTGAACTATATTGATAAATTGTTTAAGCATAAGGATGAGACTGAATTGTGAGTTTACTGCTTAGACCATTATTCTTGGGTTGTTCTATTTAATCTATCTAATGGCTATTTTTGAACTAAAATAAGGTATTTTAAACTAAGAAGGACTAAAGTTGAATAGATGGTCTGGTTGGACAACCTAATTAAGTCAATTTGGGAGCTAAAACTATGATACAACGTTGGGTGGTACTAAGAACCACTAGGTTCCATTTGTGGAAACATGGACAATGAGAATTAGAGTTTCAAAGTGTTAAGGCTACCATGGGACCGTTGGGTGCTACCAAGTTAGTGGTTCCAATGGTCTAAGGTGTCGGGCGCCATTATACGATTGTTGGGTGGTCAGTTTACAATGAGCACCAAGGGATCTAGCGTTGGCCACCTAGTGATGGGTGCTAGGTGCCACCCTGTTTTTGGTTTTAGGCAGTAGTGTAAGACCCGTGAAATTTAAATAATTAAATAAATAATTATTTAATAAATATAGTTAGGAGAGCCTTTAGGGCATTTAATGGAGATTGTTATGATGTGGAAAAGTACTAGTTTAAATGGTTGATAGTGCTTGGTTTGTGTGAGAGGACTTAGGTTTGAGTATTATGTATGCCATTTATGTGTTATTTAATTGTTATTATTTTATTTATGTGCATGATCATGTTGAGTGATAACAAAACCTTAGAATTATAAGAATTATCATGAAATATGA
>Ga0214543_1012962_pt1 | contig 10778 bp, 7 predicted proteins | sample CNSS2metaG_FD_160094 | JGI IMG/M metagenome (GOLD analysis project Ga0214543, IMG submission 160094) | Root nodule microbial communities from cowpea collected in UCLA plant growth center, Los Angeles, California, USA - CNSS2 | ecosystem: Host-associated > Plants > Roots > Nodule | place: USA...
CCTATCCGCCCTCAATTGGTCAAAAGTTTCTCTCCTACTCACTTCCATCTCACATAAGATGTTGGCAAGGGTCATTTGTTCACTTTCTTGGGCCATAGGAGTCACCATGGGAGGGGAATAAGGTGAGGCCGACTCCTCCTCCTCTTCTACCTCCAAAGATTGGATCCATATTCATGTTCCTACACCAAAACTCACCAAAAACCAAGACAAGCAAGAGGTTAGTTAACAAACAATGTAAAACCCGAGACCAAGTGTGGTCTTCTCAAGCACCCAAGTGTTTTTTATCACACTCCCAAAGCACACAAGCAAGGCTAGCACTCAAAACCCTTCCAAACAAGTGAAAACACCCTTAAAGAGATGAAAACCTTTCAAAAGCAAAGCAAGTGGCTCGGCCACAACACTCTAGAAAAACAAGGAAAAGAAAACAACTAAGACAAAACAAGGATTACCTAAAGACAATCAAGCAAAGCTAAAAAACAAGAAAGTTTAACTTCTAAGGAAATTTGTTTTAAAGACAAAACTTGAACAAGACTAAAGCAATGAAAAAAGCACTTTTGAAGACTCTATGGAAAGCATTTGAACAAGCCAAGATTATACCTCAAATTATGCACACACCAAGAAAGATCGTAACCAGGTTAACTCATGGAACTAATTTGCCAATATCACCTAAAATCCAAGTATAAAATTTGGTAGCATAACACCTAGTAAAAATGGCCAAATGGATTCAGCAAGCAATGTAAAAGCTCTCGGCCAAACTGTTTTTGGTCATGAAAACACTTTTTTTTCTTTTCAAAACTAGGTACTTAAAATGATGATAAGGATGTTTTAGGGTGTCTTGAACAGTTACTTCCTTAAAATTAGGTCAAAATCAATTTCAATGAGCATACAACAACATAAGGCATATATCTCATGCAATAGTTCAAAAACTTAGAAACAAGAACAAGAAAACTCAAAGAAGCGTGTGACAAGAGACTCAAAAGTAGCTAGGAACATTTTAAGAAGACTTTTAACATGTGAAGAAAAATTTTGGCATGGTAACATTTTAGCAAGCTCTCGGCCAAAGGAAACATAAACACCAAATTTTCAAGTTTTCACTTCACCAAACAACATATATCAAGAGATACGGATTTTAGATACTTTAACCTCAAGTGAAGTGGAAAAATTATGTGCACACCAACTTGAAAACCAAAAAACCGAGAGCTCCCCCAAGCACAACAAGCCAACAAACAAAGGTTAGCACAAGAAAAACACCATATTCAAGATAACCTAGGCTCTAGATACCAAATGATGAAGGATTATCTTGTTTTCTTTTAGAGTTATGAATATGGTGAAGTTGTTTAAGAAAGCTTTTTGAAAATTCCCACTGGACATTAAGATATGTTATCTAGATGTGAAGGTTCATTTCACAAGCTCTTGAAAGCCAGAAGAGAGTTGGATTCAAGTTAACACACACACGGATTCAACAACACTTAAAGAACAAATGAAGGAAGAAACATTAAAAATGGAAAGCATAGAAGATGAAGCATGGAAGAAGCATGCCACTGATAGGGGGGATTTAAGCCAACCAAGCCCTAGAGATGAGTGATGGTGCCGCCACTTGCAAGCAAGATAAGGCAAAGGTGAGTTCACTTCTAGGAAGGAAAGCTCACGGAAAAACAATGGTTGAAACACAATAGTTTAGCAACAAAATGATCAACCCTTTTACAAGACAAGGAGCACCCTTTAAATAGGAGTCCATAGGGGTCCTTTAGCAAATACAAAAACATGGAATGGACTAACAAGCAAACCCTAGAAACCTAGAACATGTGAAGTCTCAGCCAAGTGAAGGATCATGATTGGTGGATGCATTCTCATGAAGATTCTAGGCCAAAAGAGGAAGGAGACCAAGTAGCCTTCAAAGGAATAAACCAAAAAGGTAAAAGGAGATAAGGTACATGTCTACTTTTGCTTTTGCTTTATGCTTTTTGCTTTCCTCTCTCTTCCACATCATCCAAGTGCTCTAATCATCATGTGCCACCTAGCCATGCTTGACTTTTTCTTAATTACCTACAAAAACAAGACAAACAAGGAATAGCATCTTGGTTTAAGTTAATCTAATCTTGGTCAAAAGGTCAACTTGGGTAAAGTCAACAAGTCAACCAAAATAAGTCAACTCTAAACCAACTTAGGGAACTCAAACTAAAGAAATGCAAAACAAAGATAAAGATGATGGAATAGAAGACTCCCCTCTAGACATGCTTCTAGTGATCCTTCCTGAGGGAGCTTCTAAGGAGGTGGTGGTGGTCGTCACGCCTTCATCACAATGTAATATATGGCGGTTGTTGTGGCAGTTTGCTTGAAACCGCCACATTTTACTTTGTGGCGACACAAATTGCGGCATTTTTCAAAACCCCCACACACGTAAAATGTGATGGTTAAAACCGTCACATTTTACGAAAATAACCACTGGCATTTACATAGTTTTTCGTAATGTCTTGACCATTTTGGTTCCTCCATAAATTGGAAATTTATCCTCTTAGGTCATAGGATCTTTGATTTGTTGATACCCATTCAAACCTCAACAATATCCTCCATGGGTGTTTTATTTTTTCCGCACCATCAAGCTTGATAGTATATGAAGATGGCTTGTCTAAACCAATAGACAACGTTTCTTCTATGTCTTCAAGACCCTACAAGTGAAAGAAATAATCATTGAGCACATCACAAGAAACAAATTTCAAATTAACAAATATAGTAGGATACCATATACTAAGGATATAAATTCAAAATTAAAGCATATTAACATATTTTACCAAACACATTAGAAAACAGAGTACAAGGTAGAAGAATACCTTCACATTTGGAGCTCCTTTAGGGGACTTCCCTGAAACTTTCAATTGTTCATGCTGAATATTTACTAATTAACACCATACCATCAGTTCAACAAAAGCACAAAAGATATAACTAGAAAGTAAGCCCACACAGGAATAAGATCTAAATGTGTTGCAATACTATAGGCTAAAAGTTAGCATTAAATATTTCATGCTAATATAGGTTTCTCCTTATTACTTCAAAACTCTCAGCAGATGAGTGATAATCCAATCTCCAAACCATATATAATAATATATTTGCATATTCAGCAGCAAATTAAAAGGAAATTTAAGTGTGGCAAACAAAAAGTATGATCAAAACTGACAAATATAAGAAATAAACTCCAACCTGCAAAATTTTAGGCATTTTATGGCCTATTTCCATGTATGAAGTCAATAAGATATGCCAATCCATAATTTGCATAATCCTGCAACCACACAATCAATATTAAGTAACCAAACACGACAAAGAGAAGTAGCGGAAGGAAAACACACTGCGTGAACCGCCTTCACGTTTGGCGATGAGAAACCCTAATTTTTGGCGAACCAACAATGACAGTGGCTAGTGGTCGTTGAATCCGAATCCCCCAAGACTTTCCTCATCCAATGGCCGAAATTCTCCTCCCCTTTCGGGAGAGAACCGCGGAGGAGCTTGACCACCACGTTCTTGAGCATGAGATTTGAGCATCGACGTGAGTGTTGAGCATTGGCCTGAACGGAGGGGTAGAGACAAAGAGGGACGCGTGCTGTCGATGAAGCTTCTCATGATGGTCGACGTCGTTATGTTACTGCCGACGAAGCTTCTGATGAAGAACATACTTGTTGAGTGTTTCGTCTCTACAGTGAATATTTGGAAGGGAGAGCGTGTGAAAATGAATATTTGGGAGCGGAAAATGAGACTTAAGATTAACATTTTTTAAAATATCATATTATTTTTATTTAAACAAATTATATAATTCTTACATACGAAACATCTTTTGTAGGTAAAGTTTTTTAAAATAACTTTTATATTTTTTTTATGATATATTTTTTCTACAGTTATCTTCATAGATAAATTTTCGTATAAAAAATTTTCATCAAAGTATATCATATTTATCTACGAAATTATTTTCGTAGATAATTTTTTTCTTGTGATTTATAGAAATTGATGTTATCTACGAAATTATGTGGTAGATAAAAATAAATTATCTACGAAAAAAATTTTGTAGATAATAGTCATTTTTCTTGTAGTGAATATTGCACAAAATTGGTAGCATAAATTTACTCAAATTCAAAGGTGATTTACATGGGGGACATACCTCTAAAGGTATTTCTAATTTGTAGAAGAAAAACCCTAATATTGTAATTTGGAGACCAAGGACAAATCCTATCCATTAGGAGCATGACACATGACCACTATTAAGGAGAAATCATCTCCATTAGGAGCATGACATATGTCACTAATAAGTATAAATCATTTTCATTAAGAGCATGCTACATGCCCACTACTCTCCCAAGGATGAATCATCAAGAAGCCATCAACCTTGGAGGGCACGTTTTCTCATATGTGCATGTTGACTCTATAGTCAACCATAAAATGCACCAAAGCTAGGTCATCTCCCTTTGGTCCAAAACCTTACACTACATGGCCCAAATACAAGGCCCAAATGTAAACCTAGACTACTTGACCCATTATACAAGGCCCAAAAAAAACCCCTATACTACTAGGTGATCGAGGTCGTACCCGAACAAATAAATAAGTTAAATGTAGTACTTAGGAGAGATCTTCCCAAGTTCATCTCCTAGAGACCAATGTGGGGGGTTGGCAATTTTAATTCACAATTAAACTAGAACAGATTCAAGTGATGAACAAGTTAATAAAATTGATTCCTTAATTCAAATGTAACTTATATCAGGTTATGTAGGTTCATTTTAGCTTTTATGAAATAAGGTATTTGATTTCTTAGGAAAACCTAGAGAAGATCCCCATTGGACATTAAGATAACAAGCTATCTAGATGTGAATGTTCATTTCTAGAGGTTCTAGAGAAGGAGAGTGATGATTTAATCAAGGAAACAAAACAAAATGGACAACATTATATAATAACTGAATATAAATGGAATAAGCAAATATGAAAATGAAAGTAGGAAGATGGAAATGGAGCAAGTGAAGCACACCACTCTTAGGTATGTACACAAAGGCCAACTCTTCGTAGAGATGAGTGATGAATGCTGCCACTTGATTGCTCAAGATAAGGCTTATGAAGAGTCTCTGGTCCTTGAAGGAGAGGTCATGATTTTGTGGTTTAAACAATATAAGTTTTACTCAACGTTGATCAACCTTTTTACAAGCTTATGAGCACCCTTTATATAGAGAGTTTTAGGGGCCTATAGGAAATAAACAAAAGTTCAAAAAGGCTACTTAGCATATACAAAACCTTACATTCTAGAAGCATCTTCTGGAGGTGGCATGAACTAAAAGGATGGTAGGAAACCTTAAAAAGATTTCGGACAAGCACCAAAAATAGACAATGAATGTCTCTACAAAAGGCTAAAAGGTGATAAAGACAAGGGAGATAAAAGGTACAAGATACATTTACTTTATGTTTTTTACTTAATGCTTTCCAATCTCCTCCACCTATGCTCTGCATCATCTCCATTTACCACTAGGGTTGTACCACATCATGCAGGCCTTCTTAACCTAATTGCTACAAAACATATAAAAATATATTAGCGTGTTAGCTTAAGTCAAGTCAACTCTAGTAAAAAAAGGCAAACCTAGGGAAAGGTCAACAAGTCAACTAAGGTTGAGTCACCTAAGTCAACTTAGGAAAATCACATAATAAAATGCAAAATAAGGATAAAGATGAAGGACTAAAAGTCTTCCCTCTAGACATGCTCCTTGGAGTCCTTCTTGGGAGAGCTTCCATTGCATCTTGTCTGTGGTCTAACCTTCATCACCAAGTTACAAAACATATTAGCTTGTTACAGTTTACTCTCAATCCACTCAAAACAATCAACTCAACGAAGATAAACGAGTTTCATCACATGATGAGTCCATCTTCAAGGAGCCATGCACAATTGATGAGACTTCCATGGATAAAGATGAAGGCACGAAAGCAAGAAGATATGAAGAGGCGAAGGTGTGGCTATGGTGTTTGAAGGGAGCTCTCAAGTGAGGTTAGACCAACACTCAAGGAAGGAGGCTAGAGGAAGCCACTAAGGAAAACTCTTAACTTAGTCTGATTCACAAAAGGAGAAAGGTCTAAAGTCATCTCAATAGAGTTTCTATACTATATTCATTAATGATTTTATAAGACCTAGAGCTCTCTATTTATAAGAGAAAATGAGAGCTAGATTGTCTAGAAAAAAAATAGATGAAACACTACAAGCAAAAACTAAATTACCTACAACAAAAATCTATTAGTAATTCACAAAATCTATAGGTAATACAGTTTTACATACGGATAAATCCGTAAATAATTACCTACAAATTTATCTATAGGTTCTTTCATCTTTTTCTAGCATTACTCCATTTTTAATATAAATTTAAGCAGCATTTAAAACTAATAACTCATCAAATAAAATAAAATCGCCAACAAAATAAATTGTATTGTATAACCAATAAGTCATGAACAATGCATATCTAAGTTTTGAAATATAGAAAACTCCAACCATAATAAAAAAAAGCATACAATAATATATGTTACAAGTAATTCATTACCAAAATCTCCCAAAACAACTAATAATTGCTACATCTTCCGAGCGAATTTGGCTCCCTTTTGATCACCTTTTGCTCTTGTTTATTCTTTTGCCCGTCATATTATTCCACTATTATGCTGCAATATGAAAAAAAGTAATTTCAATATATATATATATATATATATATATATATATATATATATATATATGACAATAATCTTTATTCATGGTCATATTCCTGTCAAGTAAGGGACTTTGACTAAACAACCTAAGAAAAATTGACTATATATCAATCAAGATTACCAACGCCAGTCAAGAAGAAGCACTCATGATATTTCAAAATCATTGGCAACATACAACATAATTAGCGTTCATGATTAAGGAAAATGAACAAATAATGACATTATTAGAGATATATGACGTCAACATATGTTAATTTGATTTCCCTGCAGGATATTCTTATGTTTAAAGACTTGAAAATATTATTGCATTTGTCATAAAAGATTCTAAAAGAGAAGGAACTGCATTCAATACTTGAAATAAATAAGATTCTTTACCATGGTTTGAAGCAATAAAATAACAATATCCTAAGGAAGAAAAGTTTGATATCCAATGGAGGTTATCTTTCTGAATAGCATAATTGTAGCCAATTAATTATGACATGCTACTTCACCTATTTGGTTTATTTTTGCATTAATACTTGTTTCTTTTCCATATCAGCAAACTCTCACTTTTTATTTTTATCTCTCTCTATCCACCTGCACAATGTCATGTCTACATGCAGCATAAGAACATTATCTCAACTAATCCCAACTCCTAATCAACAACACTATTTTTCATAAACATTTAAAGAACTATTTTTTTAATATAATTATTTTAAAAAAATAATTTGACAAGGGTTATTCACACTATAATGATTTTCTTAAATACAATCATATCAATTTAATATTTGTGAGGTTCATTTACACTCTCCATTTTTCACAATTAAATACTAAGTAAAGTATAATCTTTAAAAGATAATTGTTCGACATCAACTATATTTAAGCAAAGAAAAAAAAGTGGAAATAATTTTAAGATTTACGTTGCTACATGAACTACTTGGTTATTTGAAATTTAGTTATGAAAGAAATGAAAAGAAAATGGAAATAAATGGGTCTTAGGTCACCACCACGTGATAAAGATAAACCCAGATAAGAGCAAGATAAATGGGTATGAAGCTGAAAACGATAACCTCGGAGGCCAAGCCGAATTCTCTGATGTGAAGGGCCTCTTACAGTGCGATCTCGCAGAAGGGTTCATCGACATTTTTACGTTATGGGTCACTACCCCTTTTGCAAAGCGGCGTCGTGTTGAGCCGAATTGGGAGCGGAGAAAAAAAAAAGGGTGAGCTTGTGAGTGAGTTTCTTACCCTGTCGGGGCTTGACCCTGATTTTGACAAAATATAATCGACGAATCGTTTTGACGATGATAATATTTTCAGGTTGTGAAAGAAATAGTTAATGGGAAAGAGAAAATTGTGGAGATAGTAGAATGTGAAAGTTGTATTTGGAAGCACTATAAAAAAAAAAAAAAACTAAATTTCGGAAGTTTTAATTTCGTTTAGCGGGGGTTTTTACCCTTCACAAAATATTTTGCAGAGGTTTTCAAACCTCCACAGATAGGTTCCCCACAAGTTATTTATGGAGGTTTTCTACAACTTCTGGTACCAGGTTTATATTATGGAAGTTTTTTTAATGGAGAGTTATAACCTCTCCTATTCATGACTATTATTTTGTGGAGGTTTAAAACCTCCTTTATTTCCATAAACATATTTGATTCTAAAATTCCTGTTTTTCATTTTTTTTGTGGGGGTTAATACCTTCCTCAATTCGAGGATTCATTTGTATTATTTAATTTGTGGATTTATTACTGTATTTTTCCTGCGTTATTCAAATCTCATAAAAAACAATATTTTGTTTGTAATTAGAATTTCCTACTATACTTGACAATGTATATCACCATTTGAGGTACTTATATTTTTATATCAACAATATTTTTTTGTAAACTTCAATCAAATACTTCAACCAAAGTACTCAAATATATATCATTAGAACTTTTGATTCTCAAAATCAACATATTAACATAAAAGTAATTTAAATTGAAACAATTACAACTTAATCCATACTTACTCAAAGTTCATAATACACTAAAATAGTTTCATCCTAAACAACATCATCAACACCCTACATGTTGCTACCACCAGATAATCCTCTTATACCCATAGAAGACTCAGGCTCATTTGCATCATTGGTTCGCTGAAATTATAAAAGTTAAAACTTGTCAGAATGAAAATATTCGATGCCAAAAATCTTTTAAAATTAGAGAATAAGCATTTGTGAAAATACCATGAACGTGTCAATTGTTAAAAAGGTGAAAGAAATATTTGAACTTGGAATGGAATGGAATGTGTGAATCATGTTAAAGAAACGTAACTGAGGGCATTTTGATTTATATTTTCTCACCTTATATTTTTATGTCAGGTTATTGTTTAAAAAATTAAATTCATTACCAACCAGAAAATAGATACCAACAAACCTGAAGGAGTTGGTAGTGATGCGGCAGTTGGTGGAGATTGAATGCTTGTAAATTTCAATAGGGGGTTATTCATAAAATTGTAATGACAAATAAATGGGTGAATGAAATTTTGATATCTCATCCTTGATAATATTATTAGTATATATAAATATAGTAAACTAATAGTAATAGTAATGTGTTCACATAAATATGATGGGATTCTACTGAACCAAAATGGTTGTTGGCTAACAAAAGTAGTGTGGTTCATCAAGTATGCTTATGGAAACTAACAAGTTTAAATTGTACCAATCTAATAGCAGTAAAAAGTGAAAAAGAACCATTGGTTGGGACATCTCCAGTTAATTTGTTGTTTGATAAATCAGTAGATTCAATGACATGTGTCAGGTTACACATAAAATAACACAGTGCTGATAGCAATGTAGACAGAGGATTAAAACTCACAGCACTTGCAGTTTATAGAGATTGGTCAAAGGCATAGGAATTTTTCCTGACAAGTTGTTATTGTTGAGACGCCTGGTTCAGGGAGCAGAGCCATTTAGTTTTCCAGATAATAAACTAATAACATAAGAGTGACGAAACAAAGATAACAAAAGCAATCATTGAGTAGCAAGTGTAGTGAGTGTGTGCTAGTGCTACAATAACTTGATTGTAAGTTGTATAAGCATCTATGTCATGTAATTATGCAGAGTTATTCTTCTCTGTAGCAAGAAGATGTGTTGGAACTCATCGACGAATATGTAGGAAAGCAAAACTTATGAATGCTAAAAAAGAAGAAACAGAATTGAAACTGATTTATATAAGCTTTGCATATTAAAGATATGAGATCAAGGAAAGCAATTCATACAGGAAACGTAGGTTTTTAAGGTTGCCTAATTCTTCTGGAATGGGACCAGTAATTTTGTTCAAGTTAAGCTCCAGGCTCACCAAGTTTCTCAAACTCCCAAGCTTAGTTGGTATTTTCCCTGTTATATTATTACTAAAAAGTTCCCTGTCAAAAGAAAGATATTTAGATTTGGGCAGAGAAAGATCAAGTGAATAACAAAAAATTGCATAACTCATCTGATACTTAGATTTTACCAGCACCACTTACACCCATCAAAGTTGTGAGAACACCAGGACAAAATGCACCACTCACACCTTTCAAAAGCACCAATTTATCCTCCCTTACACCTTGATCCTTCATTTCCTGCCAATCACAAGAATTATGTTTTAATTTTAGGTAAGTTTAGCTAAAATCACTTCCACAATCCCTCTCAAGTGACTTACTTGTGGCATATCAACAGAGTACACTATTTGATCAAATGTAATAGAATATGGTTCAAAAGGAAGAACCATTCCTCTATTCTCTATGCGGCTACAACTCACAACAGAATTAGCCTTTCCAGAACGTTCTGCATGACCCAACAGGAAGCTTTACAATGGTCAATGAAATCGCAGCCAATCCATTAAACATAAGAATTACTACTGCGAAAAATAGAGCACCAGTATAAACACCTCCATCACCCAGATTATCCCGGTGCATCTCGGTTCGCAGAAACATTATCATGGTCAATATTGCCAAGGTCGTAAGCTATGTAACGCACAAACAGAAAAATCAAAAGTAGAAACCATGTAAGCAAAATCATTAAAGTTGTAATTGTCTTCACATGATGTTTTAGATAAAGTCATTAGAACT
>Ga0214543_1012967_pt1 | contig 10769 bp, 4 predicted proteins | sample CNSS2metaG_FD_160094 | JGI IMG/M metagenome (GOLD analysis project Ga0214543, IMG submission 160094) | Root nodule microbial communities from cowpea collected in UCLA plant growth center, Los Angeles, California, USA - CNSS2 | ecosystem: Host-associated > Plants > Roots > Nodule | place: USA...
TGTTGATAACATCTAAATAAACATGTAGGTTTACCTTTTTTTTTTTGTTTTCTTAAAAGAAGTGCTAATTAGTATAATTGTGTCTAGTGTAACTTATAAACTGCGTTGACAGTTTTTTTTTTTTTTAAAATTTTAAGATTGATAATATACTGAATTTTGAGTGGTTTTAAATGGTCAACCTTCAGTTATCAGTTTAGAGTTTATTAGTAATATGTATCAACTTTCTAATTTTGATTTTGTTTAGTTGTTTTTGTTGGAGTGTATTTTTTTTTTTTAACATGAGTTTGGTTTAATCCCTCATATTTTTATATCTGTTTTTCTTCTTTTTTACAAATTTTCATGCTATAATATTTTGGAAGTCAAAATGTATAGTAGTTTCTAACATACTTTTTTTTTTAAAATGAGTTTTTATATAAAAAAAAACACTTTATTTAACCATGTTAAAACAATGTATATTAAACATCGTACTTCAAATTAATTTAGAATGTGTTTTCTTCTTTAATTGTAGCGGAACCAATTTACTTTTCTACTGAGAAAGTTGGAAATATACCAAATTCATGAAGATTTCAAATTGGTTACTAAATGATTAATGTACCAAAAATTTTATAGATTAGTTGCCTTAGAAATTAATCTTCAAAATATTTTCTAAATTAGTAATAAGCTAACATATCTAAAACGTTGGCATCAATAATACAAAAAATTCACTTAAACAAAATTTGATTTCTTAGAATAGATATAATTTACTAAGGATAAAAATCTTTTTAGGGTAATGTTTGTTCTAATTATTAAGTGCTTCTAATTTAAAACCCCTTTCATTTTGAACTTTGGTCATTAATATATAATTATGATTTTGTTAACAACATATTTTATTAGAATATTTTTTCGGAGAAGAAGAAGAGCAAACTTAATTCCAAAACACAACGATGCTAAATCAAAAGGAGTGAATAAATATTTTTCTTATTTTGTTTAGTATATTTAAATAACAAATAAATAAAGCCACATAACCCTAATATACTAATTTGGAACTACTAAGCCACAATATCCATCTTAAATTTAATTCGTTAATAAATAAATATAATAGAAATAATAGACTCCACCATTTAGATGGTCACCACAAAACTTTTGGTTTAGTCTATAACTGGTTGTTGCCATTATAGTGTTGATGGTAAAGTTCCATGATGTTACACAACATAAAATAATAACTAATATTGAAATAGGATTGAGTTGTGATGCCACATAACCACATAACTACAAAGTAGCTTAGGCCAAATCATTGTGATATAACCTAGGAGTAGAACTTTGCCTTATCTTATACCATCTACCCCAAACCCTAACCCTAGATAGGTTTTAATCTTGTTGAATTGATCTTGAACTCAAAAAAATTGCATGATTAGTGCAAAGAATTTTGGTGATGATCGAAAAGAAAGAAATGGCGTATGAGTGGGTGTATCCTACCTATACACAACTTACTTCTTTCCTTTTCCAATCTTCTCTTCTCTCGCATTGGACGAAAAACATTTTTTTTGTGATAAAGTTGCCGAGCTGTGGGGCACAATGGCATCTTCATCTCCTTTTCATCACAACTTACCTTTCAAACTCTTGCGTTATTGCATTCGTCATCTCTTTTCTCTTTCATTGCTTCTTTCCTCTCTCCTTCGCAATTATTATGCGTCTTTCAAGGGTTTCAATACATTCTTTTATGCATGTAGTAATCTTCCTTCCCCAAAATCTTATCTATTTATGTGGAGGCATCATTTTCTACCTCTAACTAATCAAACTTACTTCCAATTCTAATCATGGCACTTCAAGATCAAACACTAGTTTTATTATTAATCAACTTATTAAAATGATTTTTGTTAATAAATAGAGATGACAAAACGAGTCTCATCATGCTCTAAAATTTAGCAGGTTATATTGAAGTTTTTAACTTCTAGATTCTTTTGATTTGTTCAGATTTACATATCAATTTGATAGATTTAGGATAGAATGCGACATGATTTATAAAAAATAATTTAAAAAATTGATTTCTTTTGTGTTATATTACTTTAATGATACAATTATACTTGTAACTTAAATAATTAATATTTACAAATTAAGTTTCATTTATTAATTATATTAAAATAACTTAACATATAAAATTAATGATTATTTTAATTTATTTAATTAGAGACATTAATTAACCAATTAAAACTTCAAAAATACTTAAATTTGGTTTTAATATATATATATATATATATATATATATATATAACACTTTAAAATAAAATAATTAAAAAATAACAATTGTTTTAAAGAAATTAGAAAAAAATTGTCAGATCAGTATGTTAATTCACCTTATCCACCTTATTATTCTTTTGGTAAGAGAGATTAAAATTTTCAACCCGCTCTATCATACTGAAAACTAGCCCACTTTATTTTTTAAACATCAATAATGGGACAGGTAAAAAATAGGATGAAGTAGTTCTTTTCATCATCTATTAACCATTAACCAGTAATATCAAAATCCATGAGTCAATCTGAACAATCAATGATTTTTTTTGTTGCTTTACGAGTGGATTGTGGAGTTTTGATTTTGGAGAGGAAGTCACCAATGCTTTTGATTCACCGATAATAGTCTCACAATTATACACGTAAGATCGTGGACTAAAGAATAAATAAATAAATGAATGATACTCTCCATATTATTAATTATTAATATATAACATGTACAAATTATTAACTCAATTTTTAAAATAATATTTCCGATATATCCATATTTTTTATACCCTTATTAAAAGATTATCGATGCCTTCTAGATTCTGTATTGTATTAGGGATTGAGAGAGTAGTCTTTAACATGATAAATGAAAAAGCTTTTCAAATAGGACAAAATATCTATAGACAATCTTTAATAGAAGGTATTTAAACAAAAATATTTTAAAAGATGAATTTTTATTTATTTATTGTTAAAATGTGTTAACTTAAACTTAGTTAAAAAATTTAGGTAACAAATATAAAAGATGAAAATTGATATATTGTATGAGTTCATGTTAAACATTATTTTCGTAATAACATAAAGATTTTGTTAAAAATATAGAAAAGTGATATATTGAATGTTTATTAATATATATTTTTTCTTATAAAAATACATTTATGATTGATTATTCTTTTTGGTTTAAAGATTAAAGATTTTGTGAGTAACATAAAATAGTTTAAATATGTAATACTAAAATAACAGTTGGCTTCCTCTACTCATATTCTAGGATACACAAGCCTAAGAGTCAGCATTCGAGACCTATACAATCGCTTGGCAGTCTTTAATGTGCAAACACATCAAGATTGCAAAGCCAATGGACTACCTATCATCGCCCTTTAAGGTACTTAGTCCTAAGAAGCAAAATGTAAGAGACTATTATCCTCCTCTCAGACAAGGGACTAGTGGTTCTCAACCTGCACAAGGGACTACTCGTCCTCGCCCCTCCTGGGACACTAAAACTCAGGAGAGTCATTGAAACTCATATGCCCAGCTTATCTGTCCAGAGATATCATCCAAGTATATAGTTTGGTCGGGTATATGTCAGCCCAGTAGGACGACATGTACTCAAACTAGTTAAGTACCTAATCATCTCAAAGGAAAATAACCCTGGATTACGTCGTTAATCAAGATTAGCAGGTAATTTAGACTACCAAATTCAAGCCCAACCATGTAAGAACCATAAACCCTATTGTAAAAGGCACATTGTACAAAGTATATGTTTACGATATTATTTTGGCAATTGACCCAAGTATCTCAAAGTGACTTTAGTATCAGAGTGTCTTTTGTAAGTACCCTCTCATCCTGTATTCGGAAGTTGAGGATGAGATACCTTTGAAGTGAAGACCTTAGAACATGAGAAGATCACTTAGGAGATTTCGCATAATATATATTGTTCCTGTATATTGTCTCTGTAAGAACAAATAGTATATATAAAAACAAAATAATCATATTGTAAAACTTATATTATTATTGCGACAAAATTTATGTTGTTAACTACATATGTAAGTAATAAAACATTATTCTGGATCTCTACTTGATTATTCATCTTTATAGAACAACACCCAAAAGTGAAGTCCTATAGTTGGTTCTTGCTTGCTTGTATGATCAGATTATCTTTGAAACCAATCAAGATATAGAACGTGATGTGTTAGGTGGCTCTCCGTCAAACAAATTAATACATTTGAGATCCTTGTTTGATTACTTTCCTTAAAACATCCAAAGTTAAAAATCCTAGATACTTAATTGGATAAAAATCCCTTGTCTCTCGTCATGTAAGTAAGACCAAAGTAATCTTCATGTACTTAGATTCAAGGACTCACACAAAAAGCCTAATTAAACTAAGTTCGAATCCACGAAAGGCTTGCAAAAAAAGATAAGAAAAAATATATTATAATTAATATACGTTAAAATGTAAAATTTAAGGTGATTTTATATTCGCATAAATTCATATCTCTTTAGGGGTGTTTACTTATGTATTTTATTTTCATTTTCACCTTTTTAACTACAAAAATTGTCGCGTTAAATTTTCAATTGATTCTCACTTTTTTAAATATTTGAATAAAAATGTCTTTAGTATTTTCTGTACAAATATTTTGAAACAAGTCAAAACAATATGTCAATTTTGTAATAAATAAATAAAAACAAGAAATAAAAAACACAATTAACCTCTATCAATTTGACTTGTTTAGAAGTAGGACCATATGATTGTAGTTTTCTTTCTGATTGGAATGCTGTGGAGAAATATGTCATTTTGATGAATGACTGAAATTCAGAGAAAAATTGTTTTAACAACACAATGGGAGATGGAAGACATGATTTGCATTGATTCAATAATTTAAGCATATAATTTTAGGATATGTGTTTTGTAGAAGAAAAACCTGGCCTAGTTTTCTTTTATACCTTCCAAAACCCTAATCACAAAACCCTAATCACTGTTTCAAGTTTCTCACACATACCTAGATAAACATATCCACAGCCATGAGAGTCAAATGTATATTTTTTGCATTTTTATATGCCTAGTGGATTGACACACTTGACATTCTTGAGAGAAGAAAGGATCCAAGTTCTGTGAAATGTGTGATAGAAAATGGTTGTAGAGACACCTCAAGACCCCAAGTCAGACTATTCTCCTACCTAACAGATATTTGAATCTTATATTAAACCCCTTGACTCGAGTAAACCCAACATGCTTTCGATTAACTTAATACCAACTGGTTCATTACATTCTTATTATTTTTATACATATCATGTTAAATTAAATAAAAAGCACCCCTTGCATTCTCGGACTTGGTCGTTCATGTTCTAGATTTCTATGCGGAATATTATTATTAAATAGGAACACGTTAACAGGTAAATGTTTTAGAGCCTAAGCGTTAATGAAGTAATGAAGTGATCACATGGTCACATGGATATGTTCGCCCAGACAAATCGAAATAGTCAAACACCGTACAGTGAGTCCACAACTTCATGTTAACAACACTTTTCGTGACTTGATGCCCAAGTTGCTGAGTTCCTTCTTCTGAGTTTCTTGCAAAAAATGGGAAAAGAAAGAGTCAAAAGTGAAAGAAGTGGATAAGTTTAGTGATTAAAATTTGGCACCTAATCACGCACATTATTATTATTCACAGTGGTAACACATTCATGTGATTTTGGTTTATAGTGGAGATGTTGATGGAGAAACTTTGGTTTTTTAAATTGATTTTGACTAAAGGATTCGGTGATATGAAAGCTACGGAAATGATTAAGAAGAAACGGACATGGGTGTCGAAAATGCAAATGAACATAAACCCCCAAAATGAACAGTGGCCCGGGCTCTGTTTCAACGAAAGTGAAAGATATGCGTATAATTAGCTATCTAAACTCAAACCATAAAAGCGCGCTTCTGTGCTTTTTTAACCAGGACCACCACCTAGTCACGTACCCTTGAATGCACATGAAAACCCACAATGCAAGAGAGTTACTTCAGCACCCAAATTCAGCCAAACCCACACACTCAAAACAAATAAGCGTACCATAACTTTCCAAGACCAAGTCAGAGTTCTTAGACCGAACCACTAGATCCTTAGACAAGCAGCATAACAAGGTTGACACGCTGCACATGCGCATCCATGCTGTCTCCTACCACACCTAATCTATCTATATTCTTTCATAATTCATCTCTCTTTTTCCAAAACAATAAACACCAAGTAATTTCCGACATTAGTTATGGCGGTTTCCGAGAACAAATCAAGCCAAAAAATATGTATACCAATAACATAATGTGGTCCAGGGCCACCACATTGTTCATACATAAACTTGGAATTTAATTGATTAAGGTTAATTAAACTAAACATGGCTACCATATCTCCATTACACCTCCTTAATAACAGTAATAATAAAGGAACTATGTGACAAATTACAGAGAGAGAAAGAGAAAAAATACTACATGCATATCCTGATATCCATTCATTCCCATCCCAAATTTACACAAGATCGTCATCGTCATCCTAGCTAGCTAGCTGGCTACCCGGCCCGATTGATTAACCCGCGAGAGGGGCAAAAAGGGGGAAAGTGAAAATTTTTCTGAGAATCTGAATTTTTTGCCTCACATCACTTTCCACGACTCCAGAGTGGGAAAGGAGGAGAAGGTGTCAAAATCTAAGCCTGCGGAACCGAAGGAGGCAGCGTGAGAATCTAAGCCTGCCAGGGGCGGGGCGAAAGGGAGTTGACCGGGCCCAGAAAGCCCGCTGGCAGGCCCGGATCCTGCCGAGGTGGGACCCACCACCTGCTGATGATGGTCCAACAGAAACGCCGAGGTGTCCAGCGTCGGCAGACAACCTGCGCCGCCGGAAAACCTCGCCAGGTTCCCCGCCGGACGCTGCGGCTCGGGTTTCAGAACCGAGGGCGCAATCGGCGCGGCAGCGCCGAATCTGACGCCGGTGACCTGCTGCACCATCTGGCGGAAGTTGGCCGGGTCCGCCGTGATGAAGGTGGTCTGGGAGCGCTTGGAGGCGCGCGACTTCCGCTTGGAGATCTTGCCTGTGGGCTGCGGGCCTCGGCGTCGGGGAGCAGAGTCCTGGTCGGAGCCGGAGAGGCTGGAGACGGTGGGAGTGGCGGCGGCGGCGGCAGTGTCGGGAGTGGCGACAAAGGGAGTAAAGTCGTTGTCTTCCGGGAAGACGGCGGCGGCGGAGAGAGACTTCTGAAGGGCCCTGGTGATGGAATCGGTGTCGCGGTTGAAGAACTCAGCCAGCAAGGAATCGGAGACGGATGGACGAAACATCATCCAGGGCTCAATGCTAGCGACGTTCTGAGATGATGCCATGAAAAGGGTGAAAAGGATAAAAAGGGAAGAGTAAGAGTGAAGAATGGTTTGGTTAGGTTTGGTTTGGCTTGCAGAGGAAGAAGAAGAAGTGAGTGAAGAGAAGGAGGAAGTGAAATGGAGGAAGGGAATTGAATGATAAATAGGGCGGTGGAGGGTATTTTGGAGAAGTGGAGTGGGAAAGCGCGTTGTTCGGGGGATGAGATCACACGCGTCACCTTGTCCGTACGCCACTGTGACCTAAGCTTATGCTCATACTATTGCTAAACTTAGCCACTCACTAACCATGGTTTATTTCACTTCACTCCACTTCACTCCACTCCCCCACGTAACTTAACCCTCTTCTTTTCTTCGCTTCCTTTACTTTATCACTCCTTCTACTACAATAATTAATCATTACAATCTAATTTAAATTCATCTATCAACAATTAATAATGTTTTTAATCAATTCTTTTATTAATGTTTTTTTCTCATTACTACTGCCAATAACTGTCTTCCTTCATTAATGAAATTATCACATATTAATTTTACATGAAATAAACCGTCAGATACTAAACCGTTTAAAGATTTTATTTACTCTTTTGAGTTGAAAAATAGAGTATTTAATGAAGTACATTGACGAGAAAGACCCAATGAGATTGAATGAATGAAGTGAAACTATGGTCAATCTGAGTGCAGTGACAGAAATTGTTGGTAGTTTTTTGTGTTCTAAATTGGTGTAAAAGAAGAGTGAGAAATTAGGGGTAGAGTAACGCATTGTTTAAAGAAAAGAAGATAACGGAAAACGGAAAAGGGTGTGAGAGGTTGCATGTGGTGGTTGGGCATGGGAGAGGAGAGTGTTGAAACGTAACGGTTGACGGTCAAGCCGCGTCATTCTCCTTCGACGCGTAAACTCGCATTCCGATCCCTCTTTCTAATGTAAAAAAAGCCATCTCATCATTTACCCGTTTTTTAAAGCCCACAAAACTTTAGTAACGTATATAATATCATTATCTAATTAAATTTGGAGTTATGCATTATTATACTTTATGAATTATAGTATACGTTTTCAAAAATTTTGAAGTTATCTGAAAAATAATATATATATATATATTTGTACTTACAAGATTGAAATATATTATTTTTCTCACAAAAATTATTCTTAACACTCAAGTCAAAAATATATAATAGTCAACAAATCCTATAATAATTGGATCTAATGAATAATGTTATCTATTTATATTATATTTATTTATATTATATTTATGGAGAATGTTAATCAGTGCTCTGAGAGCACTCGTTAAAGAATAATAATTGTATTTTGGTATCATCATTTTTACATTGAAACTGAAAGAATTAAATACAATAATTAAAATAGTATAAATGCACATATAAATTTTATACAAACAAAAATATCCTTTTAATTTTTAGACAATAACTTGCTAACCAGTGCCCCTAGAGCACTGGTTAAGGATAATTAGTATACATTGGATCCTACAAAAGTATATAGATAAGTGTAATATTAAATAAAATCTGACGTAATAATTATTAATTCAACTTTATTTTCTTTAAGAGACCAAAATACCCATAAATATTGTACATGTGTATGTATTTAATATTTTATTTAATGTTCACAAATAAAATTTAAAAACTAATTAAATAATAAAATAACTATATTTAATGTTTGTAAAAATTAAATATAATGAAATATAAGAAAATTTAAATTAACAGAAAAACCAACAAAAAAATTAGTGTTAAACATCTAAAAATATTACAAAAAGAAAACAATTAAAGTGTCAATTTGAAACTTAACTGAATTTTTTTTCTTTTTTAGTAGAGATCTTAAAAATTCCAAAGTCCTTGATATGTAACAACAGTAAGTTATTGTCTAAAAATTTAAAAGGGTATTTTTGTCTGTATAAAATTTATTATGTGCATTTATACTATTTTAATTAGTGTATTTAATTCTTTCAGCTTCAATGTAAAATTGATGATACCAAAGTACAATTATTATTCCTTAACAAGTGCCATAAGGGCACTGGTTAGCATTTTCCATATTTATATACTTTTGTCTAGGGATGACAAATTGGACCAACTCAGCCCATTTTGCCCTGCAAAGTGCATGTTAGGTTGGTCCATCACGTAGGTCAAAAATGGGTTTACTTTACTTACCCACCCCATCCCGCGAGTTCGCAGGTTGGTCCACATTTGTGACGCAAAATAAATTTTTTTTTGTGATAAGTAAAATAAAAACTTTTTTTATTTTTTCATAATAATTGATATTCATTTCCTATCAAAATAATTTCAATTAGTCTAACTAATTAAAAATAATAAACAATAGCAATGGAGATAATAGTTAAAATACAATAGCATGTCACCTTACAAGACATGTACAAATTTGTTAATTTAAAAATGCATAAAAAAATATTTCATATTTGAAAACTAAAATCATTATCTTATATACAATTATTATAATAATAATAACAATAATAATAATAAAAGAAATTTACAGAAACAATATGATGAATGATAAAAAAATTAAAAAAAGAATATTTAATTTTGTAAATAGGCCAGCGGGCCAGCCCGTCCCACCCTGTCTTTAGCTTGTACAAGATGTGAGGGGTAAATTTGTACGGGCCAACAAATTTATCCCCTTACCCACCCGCCTGATCGGTCCGAATTTATCCCCTACTTTTGTCCTTCGTAGGCAAAGATTTCATATGTGTAACCTAGTTTAGAATTTTTTAGGTTAAATCATTCCATAGGTCCCCATTTTTGTAGCGAAATCTCAAGTAGGTCCCCCGATTTTTATTTGACTCAATTGAGTCCCTATTTTCAAAAATTCGTTGCAATTAATTCCTTTCCGTTAGTTGACCAGTAACGGTGCTAATTATGTGTCACGTGTCAGCACATGGTTTTTTTGACTTTTTTTTTAATTTTTAATTTTCTTTTTATAATTTTTTTAAAAAAAATTAAAATTGTCACGTGTCAATCTGACATTGTGCCACGTGGCAAAGACAATGTGATGTGGCAGTGACAGTGCCACGTGTCACTATTAGATGTGAAAAGTCTCAATGTAGTCCCTATATTTGTTATTTTGTCTCAATTTGGTCCCAATTTTATTAAAACTGAATCAATTTCATCCTGTATCAAATTTAAATTTTATATAAATTTCAAAATGGTATTTTTATTATAGTTGATATTTTTAACAAAATTAAATTTATTTAAATGTATATTTTGCACTAATATTTATTTAAATTTTATTTTGAATATTTATATATCCATAATTTATAGATAAATGTTAGAGTTGTTTTAAAAATAAAAACTTTATAAATTCAAATATAAAATTTTAAAAAAAAATTATAACAATTCTAACATTTGTCTATAAATTATTGATATATAAATATTTGAAACAATATTTAAATAAAGTTCAATGCAAAATATACATTTAAATAAACTTAATTTTGTTAAAAATATC
>Ga0214543_1012969_pt1 | contig 10767 bp, 8 predicted proteins | sample CNSS2metaG_FD_160094 | JGI IMG/M metagenome (GOLD analysis project Ga0214543, IMG submission 160094) | Root nodule microbial communities from cowpea collected in UCLA plant growth center, Los Angeles, California, USA - CNSS2 | ecosystem: Host-associated > Plants > Roots > Nodule | place: USA...
GAACCAAGTATATACGGTCTGAATTTGTCCAAGGCAAATACAACAGCCAATAATTCCTTCTCAGTCGTGGTGTAGTTAGCCTGCGCTGTGTCCAACGTTCTGGAAGCATAATATATCACATGTGATATCAAATGAACTTAACCCTAATATCGACTCATACTATCGTCCCACAAATTTGACCATAAACTCGAACGGAAAACAAGACCCATAAAATTGACCCAAAAATTTGATCATATAATATACAACCCTTAATCACAACGCGTGAACTCGACCCGTAAACTTCACCTACAAACTCTGTTCGTAAACTCAACCAGCAAATTCGACCTATAAAACATGAGTGGTAAACATAACCTGTAAACTTGATTCGTAAACCAAACCTATAAATTCGAATCCTAAACTCGCCATAAAAATATGACCCTTGAACCTGATGAAGGCGTGACCAACCATGACACCTCTATAGAAGCTCCCTCAAGAAGGATCACTAGAAGCATGACTAGAAGGGAGTCTTCTATTCCATCACCTTTATCTTTGTTTTGCATCACTTTAATTTGAATTCCCTAAGTTGGTTTCTAGTTGACTTATTTTGGTTTATTTGTTGACTTTGACCCAAAGTTGACCTTTGACCAATATTAGATTAACTTAAACCAACATGCTAATCTTTGTTTGTCTTGTTTTGAAGGTAATTAAGAGAAAGTAGAGCATGCTAGATGGCACATGGTGATTGGAGCACATGGATGATGTGGAAGAGAGAGGAAAGCAAAAAGCATAAAGTAAAAGCAAAAGTAGACATGTACCTTGTCTCCTTTTGCCTTTTTGGTTTATTCCTTAGAAGGCTACTTGGTCTCCTTCCTCTTTTTGCCTAGAATCCACATGGAAATGCATCCACCAACCACATTCCTTCACTTGGCCGAGAATCACTCTAGCATAGGTTTTTAGGGTTTGCTAGTTAGTCCTTTTCATGTTTAATTATTTGCTAACGGACCCCTATGAACTCCTATTTAAAGGGTGCTCCTTGTTATGTAAAAGTGTTGCTCATTTTGTTATAAACTTTGTGTATTCAACCACCATTGTTGTGAGCTCTCCTTCCTAGAAGTGAACTCACCTTTTCCTTATCTTGCTTGCAAGTGGCGGGACATCACTCATCTGTAGGGTTGGGTTAGCTTAGATCCCCTCTATGAGTGGCGTGCTTCACCCATTGTTCATCTTTTATGCTTTCCATTTTTATTGTTTCTTCTTTCACTTTACTCTTTAAGTGTTGTTATTTCCGTGTGTGTTGAGCTTGAATCTAACTCTCTACTTCCTTTCATGAGCTTGAGAAATGAACTTTCACATCTAGATAGCTTGCTATCTTAATACCCAGTGGGAATTTTCAAAAAGCTTTCTTAAACAACATCACCATATTCATAAACTCTAAAGGAAATTAAGATAATCCTTTATCGTTTGGTATCTAGAGCCTAGGTTATCTTGAATATGTTTTTTTTCTTGTGCTAACCTTTGTTTTGGTGGCTTGTTTGGCTTGGAGACCTCTAAGCCTTGTGGTGTTCAAGATGGTGTGCACATAATTTTTCCACTTCACTTGAGGTTAAAGTATCAAAAAACTCTTTCTCTTGATATATGTTGCTTGGTGAAGTGAAAACATGAAATTTTGGTTCTTATTTTTCCTTTGGCCGAGAGCTTGCTAAGTTTTTACCATGTCAAAATTTTTCTTCACATGTTGAAAGTCTTCTTAAAATGTTCCTAGCTACTTTTGAGTCTTTTGTCATATGCTTCTTTGAGTTTTCTTGTTCTTGTTTCTAAGTATTTGAGCTCTTGCATGAGATCTATGCCTTGTGTTGTTGTATGCTCCTTGAAATTGATTTTGACCTAATTTTTAAGGAACTAAGTGTTCAAGACACCCTAAAATATCCTTCTCATTATCTTAAGTACCTAGTTTTGAAAAGAAAAATTATTTTCATAACAAACAAACAGTTTGGCCGAGAGCTAATTTGTTGTTTAGTGAATCCATTTGGCCATTTTTACTAAGTGTTATGCTACCAAATTTTATACTAGGATTTTAGGTCATATTGGCAAATTAGTTCCATGCTTTAACTTGGTTATGATCTTTTGTTGGTGGATGCAAAATTTGAGGTATAATCTTGGCTTGTTCAAATGCTTTCCATGGAGTCTTTAAAAGTGCTTTTCATTGCTTTAGTCTTGTTCAAGTTTTGTCTTTAAAGCAAATTTCTTTAGAAGTTAAACTTTCTTTTTTTTGTGCTTTGCTTGCTTGTCTTTATGTAATCTTTGTTTTGTTTTAGTTGTTTTCATTTTCTTGTTTTCCTAGAGTGTTGTGGTTGAGCCACTTGTTTTGCTCTTAAAAGGTTTTCATCAATCTTAAGGTGCTTTCACTTGTTTGGAAGGTTTTTGAGTGCTAGCCTTGCTTGTGTGCTTTGGGAGTGTGATCAAAAACACTTGGGTGCTTGTGAAGACCACACTTGGTCTCGGGTTTGGCTTGTTTTATTGTCTAACATCTTTCTTGTCTCAGTTTTTGGTGAGTTTTGGTGTAGGAACATGAATATGGATCCAATCTTGGAGGTAGAAGAGGAGGAGGAATCGACTTCACCTTATTCCCCTCCCATGGTGACTCCTATGGCCCAAGAAAGTGAACAAATCACCCTTGCCAACATCCTACATGAGATGGAAGTTAGTAGAAGGGAAACTTTTGATCAATTGAAGGCGGATAGGGGACAAAGTGAGATCTTCCTTCAAGAGCACATCCAAAGACTTGAACTTAGAGAATATGAGAGGGGGAGGAGGAGATCTTCTTCCGAGGACTCTAGCCATGATTGAAGAAGAAGAAGGCACGACCATGATGGTGGGGGGAGGCGCAATCAACTCCCACAAAGACAACCTCCACCAATCAAGATTCCAAAGTTCAAGGGGGAGAATGATCCAAACCTCTACATTGAATGGGAGTAAAAAATGGACTAAATCTTTAATATTCATTTAGTTAGTGATCAAGAGCAAGTAGACTTAGTAGTTCTAGAATTTAAGGATTATGCCATGACGTGGTGGCATCAATTGTGTATGGACAATATTAACCAAGATCCACCCGCGACCTCTTGGATAGACATTAAAACTTTGATGCGCGCTAGATTTGTTCCTTCCTACTATAGGAGGGAGACTCTTTTAAAGCTCCAAAGGCTTCAACAAGGGTCCATGTGTGTGAATGAGTATTTTAAAATGATGGAGTCCATGCTTGTCAAAGTAGGACTCCAATTTGAAAGTGAAGGAGAAAAGGTAGCTAGATTTGTGAGTGGTCTTAGAAGAGCGGTTCAAGATGTAGTTGAGTTGTATGAGTACTCTACTCTTGACAAAATTTTAACTTGGCCTTAAAAGTTGAAAGTCAATTCAAAAAGAAACAAGAGGCCAAGAAGAGTACTCCTTACAATGACTACTACTCTAGGACTTGGAAGGGAAAAGAAAGAAAAGATGAAAGACCTTGTTCCAAAGAACACCCACCTAGGACCAATGCATCTAGAAACTCCCATGAAAGTGCAAACTCTTCTCAAGGTTCAAGAACTAGTTCCATAAAATGTTTTAAGTGTTTGGGATATGGTCACATTGCTTCAAATCTAATCTAATATAAAAATGAGAACCTAACAATCGGAAAGTTTTCAATATTTTATTATTTTTTCTAATAATTAATTCAAATTTTATTTACCACAATAAGAAATTCACTGACATGGCATTTCTATGGAGCTGTAACAAAATCAGTTTCAGTTCTCTCTCTTCGTCTCTTCATCTCATTCTCTCCAACTTTTCATGTTCTCTCTTACTTTTCATAAATGTTTTTCTTCTCAGATCTACTCTTTTTTTGTTTCCAACATTGATCGACTTTTTTTACCTCAGATATGGTTTTCGATGTATATTTTGTTCTCATATATTATTTTCGTTTTTTTACCATCTTCTCATCTCTATTTTTTTATTATGTAGGAGATGTGTCGGATCTATATTCTTGATCACCTTCATAAATAAGAAACAGGTAACAACTTCCTTAATATTTTCGTTCTTCAACCATATTCCCAGAACTAGTTTTTTTCTCTATCATGAATGTTTTTCTTCTCAGATCTACTTTTTTTTTGTTTCCGAGATTGGTTGGATCGACTTTTTTACCTCAGATTGTTTTCTATCATGAATATTTTTGTGATTTTTTTCTCTAAGATTGAACAACATGTACACAAATACGAAGAAGCTAACAACTTCTCATTTTCATTTTTTTATTCTTCTACCATTGTCTCAGATTTTCTTCTCAGATTTATTGTTGGATGTATTTTTTCTTCTCAGATATACTTTTCTGTGGAGATTTCTTCATTTGTCTAAGAAGCTTCGTGAGATTGTTATTTATTTCGTTCTTTTACCATCTTCGCATATCATCTTTTTTTTACTATGATTTTTGTGTTTGATCGATATTTGTGTCTGATATGTACTTTTTTTGGTGTTATTTTTTTATCAATGACATTTCACTATTTTTCAACCATCATGATATACGGGTTAGGCTGTCTTTTGCATACCTATACCTATTTAGTTCTCAATGACATGCATTAAATTTAAACCATGATGAGAAATAGATATACTTTTCTTTTGTTCTTTTTCAATTTTGTTCTTATCAAATAGATAATTACTATTATTTGTTGTATTTATCTATTGGATGATATTTTGTTCTCAGATGAATGAATATGTTTTACAAAATCAGTAATTTAAACACGCTTCAATATTCTAAGTACTCTTTTTTTAATGACTTTTCATTGTTCTCTGCATTTTTTATATATATTATTTTTTATAATTCTTTTCTTTGCAAGTACATGCAATTAATTTCAACCATCATGATGTACAACTCCCCTGACTTTTGGTAGAGTTATAACTATTTTCTTATATAATTCTTTGTTTATAATATTAAATGAGATTTTTTAGTTCCCAATGACGTGAATTAAATTTGAACCATCATGAGAAGTAGGTATGACTTTTGGAATACTTATCTTTATCGTTTTGTGTTTGTATTATATATACTACTGATGTTTATCAAATTTTCTACATTTGTCTACCTAATCTTTTTCTCTCTTAGCAGTCTTCTTATATTACAAATCATCTTCCGTAACCAATATTCTTCTGTTACGAATCATTTTGTAACACTATATATAATCAACATGGAACCAATGCAATCTCCACAATCCATACGTTCTGGTCAAGTTATTGCAGGATTTGTTACTATGTTCATCCAAGGCCAGGTGCTTATATTTTTTAATTACAGTTCCTTTTCTTACCATTCATATGCTTCTAATTATTTTTGAACTTTTTCTTTTACTAGTCATATGGACACGTTGATCATATGTTCCTAATACGTATTCAGAATGAGATCGGTTCATGGTGGACTGTTGTTGATGACGACCTTAATGTTCATCATCTTACAAACAACATGGATTTTCATAATTCAATGATTACCGAAGGTTGAGAATTTTTAAGATCCTTTTATGGTAGTAAGTCAGACAAACTATTTGTGTTATTGTATGTTTGAAATTGTTGTTTTAGAATCTACTTCGGTAGACGATCTGTAGACTCCCAAATGCAATCGAATTTCCTCAATAATATTGCCATCCGTCGTCTTTTGACTATGTCAAGTTTAATTCACTTTAAAGTTAAATTCACCCAATATTACTGTGAAGCCAGCTACTTCGTAAGATCTTTATCTTTTTTTTTATCTTTGTATCGATTCTTCAAAAACTTTGTTTCATTGTTAATAAGTGTTATTCTTTTCTTTCTTTACTCAGTGTTTGAGTAAAGACTTTGCGAATTATTATCGCAATAGTGGACTTTCAAGTATTGTGCTCCATGGACCGTTAGGAGAAGTGCAATGTAATTTGCTGATAACACCATCATCTGTCAAGATAGGAGCTGGGTAGAAGAATTTTTGTGTGCTTCATCATCTATCAATGGACTTCTGCTTTAATTTGTTCTTTGAAGTTGAAACTAAAAGACCTAGCACTCATGTCAAAGTCCTATATAATTTAGATATATTTTAGTGTATTTACTTTTCAAATCAAACTTATAATGTATTTACATATTTTAATATATGTACTTTATTAAAATGTATATATTAACATATTAATATATTTTGTGTTTTTTTTTTCATATAATTAGCATACAATAAATGATTTAAATTGTTAAGTTATTTAATTAATTTAATTTAATTTAATTTAATCAATTAATTTGTATTTTAAAATATTTTATAGTTATAAAATTTTGAACCAAACATTTTAATTTCTTTTAATCATTGTAATATCTGGATTAAGATTTTATTGTATTCCTAGAACAATTTGACGGTTTTTATTCCCAATATAGATTTCATTATTGCACGTGCAATGTCTGAACATTTTTTACTTCAAAAACTCAAATTTATGACATTTTATTTACTAATTTTCTAATATATTAAAATCAGACTCTGAATAAAGTTTCATCATTTTAATGCTCGACCTTTTGAACAAGAAATCATAATTATCTTTTTTCGCTTTCCCAAACCATTTTAGTTCCATTTTACAGTGAAACGTCATATCATTGCATCGTCATTGTTTACTATTTTATTCCCACACCTATATAATTTATATTTTTTTTACTTTTTTAACAACATTATTAATTTACTTTTAACCCAAATGTATTCTCTGTAAGGTTGCATTTGTTCTCAATGTTCTCACAAGCAAACCATGTCTCACATCTTTATCTTCCTTTTCTCTCAACCTTCTTTCTCTCTCTCAAACTTTTATTCTTCTTTCTTTCTTTCACCATCAATATTCGTCCTCCATGTCTTATACTGATATTTCATTGTTGGATGTATTTTTCCTCTCAGATTCATGTGCACCTTGAATAACACCTCAAAGGTATAAACTTTTATGCGATTATTCGTTGCCTCTCAGATTCATGTGCACTTTCAGATTCATAAAAAGTTTTTGTATGACTACAAAGTCAGAACTTTTCTTCTTTATTTACTTTTGTGTAGAACACCAAAAATGTATGAGCTTTGCTTTTTCTCTCCACTTTTTTTCTTCTATCATATTGAAATTCAAGATTGATCAGAAAGGATAAATTTTTGCTGCGAAATGTTTTAATGTACTTAATGTACTTTTGATGAACAAAAGAAAAGTCAAATCGTTCCAATCAATCGTTTTCTGCGAAAGGGTTTACGTTTATTACCACCGTCCATAAGCATTCTCCAATTTAATTCAATATTTATGAACCAGCACGAGAAACTGTTGTGACCGTTTGAATACGTATCATAACTAAACATTTCTATTATATATATATAGTCCTAATGGGAACTAAATTTTCTACTTCAGTATCTTTCTTTTTCTGTGTGCTTAATATTTTGCTCTCTTACCCATTTTGTAATAAAAATCTTTTTTGTTCTCAATCTTCTATTCAGCATGGAATCCATGCGAACTGCACAATCAATACGTTACGGTGAAGTTATTGTCGGATTCATTACGATGTTTTTCCATAACGAGGCACTTGCTTATCTTTAATTACATTATTATATTTTTCCATCAATTTTGCTATTATTTATTCTGAATTTGTTTCTTTTACAAGGTATTTGGACGCATTGATCGTATGTTTATGATACGTATTCGGAATGAGATTGTCTTAGAGTGGACCATTGTTGATGACGACTTTAATGTTCACCAGATTATCTACAATATGAACATTCATAATCCAATGATTACCCAAGGTTGGAAAGATTTAAGATCTTTCTACAGTAGTAAGTCAGACAAAGTATTTTTGTTATTTTAAGTTGGAGATAGCTGTTTTAAAATCTACTTCTCTAGACGTTCTGTAGACTCTCATATCCAATCCTGCCTCCTAAGAAATATTGGCCTTCGACTTCCTCTTACTATGTCCAGTTTAATTCATTTCGAAGTGAAACTGACCACATATTACTATCAAGCCAACCACTTGGTTAGTTTATTTTTTCTATTATCTTTGTATTGAATATTTTAAAATCAAATCTCATTTTTAATAATAAATATTCTCAAATTTCATTTATGTTTCAATATTTGAGAAAAGACTGTGAAAATTATTATCGCCATAGTGATCTTTCGAGTATTGTCCTGCATGGACCTGTAGGCGAAGTTGAGTGTAAGTTACTAATAACAGCAACATCCGTGAAGATAGGAAGTGGCTGGAAGAAGTTTTGTGCCCTTCATGATTTAAATGCGGATAACCTTGAAGAAATATTTTTTGAAGTTGAATTTGAAAGACCTAGCCGTCATGTTAAAGTGCTATATAATTTAACCTTTTTTTAATATCTTTTATTTGTAATTTTTAAGTTTGAACGGTTTAATTTAAAGTGCTTCATTATCATTTATATGTTAAAGTGCTTCATTATCATTTAATTGTTTTGTGAACGGTTTAATTTAATATAATTTTATTTCGGTCCATAAAAGTGATTTCATTAGCATAATTTTTAAGAGTGATAAAATTTTGTTGCATATCTTTTCGTATTCTTATGGTCAATAAGTTCATTTTTGCTTCCCAATAGTTTCTACAAATAAATAATTCAAATTTCCAAACCATTATCTATTTATCAGTAATTTAGACGAAATGATTATATTTCAACTTCCCAAAGCACTATCTATTTATATTTATACTCCAAAATCTTCTCTGAACTACTGCATATTTTGAGCACAAATTCATGATTACAAAATACCACCTTTTTCCGAACATTGCAATGGATTACAATTGTTGACATGACCGTTGCACTTCTCCATAATCCTTTTTAAATACAAATGTATTTGTATTTTAAAAGTCTTTAAAACATATATACACTTTAAAACACATATATCTAGTCATATACACGTTTGTCAAATGAAATTTATTCTCTAAGTGTTTTTCATTCCCAACGTCATTTCGTCATTGTCTTGGATCGTCTTCCAACCACTACAGACTTCTTCTTCTTCTTCTTTGATGAAGGATTGACCCCACCCAAGGATGGAGGCACATGCTTAAGAAGACTAAGCATGTTTAGAAAGGAAGTTCACTAATCCTTCATCCCTTTCATTTGTGTTTGTTATTTTTTATTCCCAAAGTTCACTTAGTTGAATCAACTTTAGTTGACTTGTTGACCTTTGACTGGGTTTGACTTGTTGACTATAGTTGACTTGACTTAAGCTAACATGCTAATATATGTTTATTTACTTTGTAGGTTAATTAGGAGTAAGAAAGCAATGCTAAGCGGCGCATAGTGATTGGGGACCATAAAAGATGTGGAGGAGAGAGTAAAGCAAAAGGCATAAACCATAAAGCAAAAGGCATGAAGCAAGTGTACCTATATACCTTTGGTCTCCTTTGTTTTTAGCACACTTTGACTACTTTTTGGAGACATATGAGACATATTCTTTGTCTCCTTTTGTGCTAGAACGAAATTAGCCTTGCACACATCATAATTAGCTCTTTTGTCTCTCATTTTTTGTAACCTTATTTGACCTAGTTTCTAGAAGCCAGGGTTAGGTTTTTGTAGAGACATCCTGAGGTATCTTTTATTTGCTTAGAGGCCCCTAAACTCTTCTATATAAGGGGTGCTCCTAGACATGTAAAAGAGTTAGACATTTTGAAGTAAAAACACTCTTGTGTCTTAACCATTTGTGAGAGTTTCCTCCCTAGGGAGTGAATACTTTTAAGCCTTATCTTGCATAGCAAGTAGCAGCACACATCCACTCATCTTTAAGGTTGCCATGACTTCTAGCCTAGCCTTGTAGTGGCGTGCTTCACACATTTTTACCATTTCTTTCCTATCCATTTTATGTTTTCTTCTTCCTTTAATTGTTCTTGGTTTTCTATGGTTTATGTGTCTTCTATTTCTTTTTTGTTTTTCATCAATCCATCATCTTCTTCTCTTGAGCTTTGTGAAAGGAACCTTCACATCTAGATAGCATGCTATCTTAATGTCCAGTGGAGATTTCACTTAGCTTTCTTAATCAACTCACACCATATTCAATAATCTTAAAAAGAAACAAGATAATCCTTCATCATTTGGTATCAAAGCCTGGTTATCTTGAATATGGTTTTTTTCATGTGCTAACATTGTCTTGTTGTAGCTATCTTTGTATGGTTCGAATCCACTTCCATTACAAACAAAAAACAGTGCTGGCAGAAAACTTGACAATTTTAAAACGTTAAACTGCACTAGCTCAGAGGTCCAAAAATTAAGTTTTTGGTGTCAAAAGAAAGCTCTTTGAGTCTAGTTTCCAGAAAAATAAAATAAATAACGAATTTGGAGTTCTGTGGAGAAAGTTATGATCAAATTAGTGAACAAAGGTCAGATCTGCCAAGAATACGTGAATCAGCGTTTTCAGGTTTTGTTGTGGCAGTTTGGCTACGATTTTTGCACCTCTTTAAGCTCATAAATGTGGTTGGATAACATGTCTTTGGATGCTTAGTCTTTGAGCCTCAAATCCATGAGTTTAAATGCATGATAGCTACATGTTTGTGTCTTTGTGTATGACATGTTGAGTCTTTAAATGTGCCTAACTTTTGCTTGAGTCATATGTCACATGTTAACTTGAAGTTTTCTTATTCTTGTTTTTCCAAGTATTTGAATATTGCTTTCACTTTATGTCTTGCTTGATGTAAGCTCCATGAAATTGATTTTGGCCTAAAACTTGAGGAACTAAGTGTCCAAGCCACCTAAAACTCTTTCTCACCATTTTATGAAACTAGTTGTGAAAGAAGAAAATTTTGCACCAA